>Ga0180438_10000050_pt1 | contig 235124 bp, 197 predicted proteins | sample SS_ome_12_FD_132455 | JGI IMG/M metagenome (GOLD analysis project Ga0180438, IMG submission 132455) | Hypersaline lake sediment archaeal communities from the Salton Sea, California, USA - SS_3_D_2 metaG | ecosystem: Environmental > Aquatic > Non-marine Saline and Alkaline > Hypersaline >...
GGTCTACGAGGTCGAGACCGAGGCCGGCACGGCGCACGGGGCGGCGTTCGCCAGGCCCGCGGGCTCCGAGCTGACCTTGCGCTACGGCGGCCGAGGCGATCCGCAGGACGCGCACGAGACGGACATCTACTTCGATCTGCCGCAGCGGCCGATCCAGACCGAGTTCGAGAACGTCGACACGATCTATGCGGTGGGGGACGTACACGGTCAGTACGCCGAGCTCGCAGCGCTGTTTCGCAATGCCGGTCTCATCGATGGTGACGATCGCTGGACCGGCGGCGGTAGCATGGTCGTGCTGCTCGGCGACCTGTTCGATCGCGGGCTCAACGTTCACAAGACCTTGTGGTTCCTGTACGAGCTGGAGCGCGACGCGGCGCGCCACGGCGGCCGTGTGCAGATACTGCTGGGCAACCACGAGATCATGGCGATGACGGACGATGCGCGGTACGTGTCGCCGAAGGAGATGCTCGTCGCTCAGAGGTATGGGGTCGCGTACTGGCAGCTGTTCGATCCGCGCAGCTCGATCCTCGGCAAGTGGCTCGCTGCGAAACCGGCGCTGATCAGGGTCGACCGGGTGCTGTTCGCCCACGGCGGTCTGGGTCCCGCCTATATGGGCTATTCGATCCCGGAGTTCGACGACTCGCTGGCGACCTTCATGAGCGAGGAATGGTTCTACCGCATGGCCGACACCAGCGCGGCCTACACCCCGCTCGACTCGGTAACGCTGTTCCGGCGCCTCGACTTCTTCTTCGACGAGGACAACGTGTTCTGGTACCGGGGCTATCTCGAGACCGACACGCTCGGGCCCGTCCTCGATCAGGTTCTCGCCGCTCACGACAGCGATATCCACGTGATCGGCCACACTCCGGTCGACTCCATCACCCAGTTGTACGACGGTGCGCTGATCGCGGTCGACCTGGAGAACGAGGCGACAGAGATGCTCCTGCTGGTCCGCAGTGAGGCGGGCTACGAGAGGTACCGCTGCACATTGTCGGGGCCACCGCAGCCGCTGGAGACCGCCACTTCCCCCGCAGCGCCCTCCGGCTGACCCGCAAGCGGCCGCACTACCTCCAAGACCTGCGAAGGTCGGCGGATCACCGGGCCAACCCTGGCACGCCGTGAAGTATCCAACATTGACGGGAGGGCCTGGCGAACGGCCGGGCCGGGCGGCCGGCAGATCGCTTGCCCCGCGGTTCCAGGTGTCCGATTTTGGGATGGGCCGATCCCACAGGGGGACACCCGGCGGCGGGCCCGGGACGCCGATGTCCCGGTTCCTATTGAGTTCCGGCATTACGGAGCCCCGCCCCCCGTGGCACGGATCTTCCCCCCTGCGAATCCAAGCGGGGGTTCGATCCGTATGAGAGACAGAGAGTGTGGGTTTCACCTCACAGGGGTGATCTGAGTGGATATCAAGCGGGAGCCGCGGCGAAAGACGAAGCGCTGGGTCTACCTCGGCATCGGGATCGCCGTCGTCGTGGTGATCACGGTGGCGCTGGGCCGGTTAGGGCCCGCCGCCCCGGGCGTCGACCGGTCCAGCATCTGGACCGACGTGGTGAAGCGCGGTGAGATGGTCCGGCAGGTCCGCGGCCCGGGGACTCTGGTCCCGGAGGACGTGCGCTATATCGCGTCGCTGACGGCGGGGCGCGTTGAGCGGAGGTTGGTGCTGCCCGGGGCGGAAGTGGACAGCTCGACGGTGCTGCTGGAGCTCAGCAACCCGGACGTCGAGATCCAGGCGCTGGACGCACAGCGCCAGCTGACGGCGGAGCAGGCGCGGCTGGTCGATCTGCAGACCCAGCTGCAAAACCAGCGGCTCAGCCAGGAAGGGCTGGTCGCGACCGTGCTCGCCCAGTACCGGGAGGCGATGCGAAACGTCGCTCGCGACGAAGAGCTGGCGGAAAGAGGCCTGATCTCGGACCTCGACCTGCAGGGCTCCCGCGACCGGGCGGAGGAACTGCAGCAGCGGCTGGAGATCGAGCGCCAGCGGCTGGCCGTGATGGACAATGCGGTGGAGACGCAGTTGGCGGCGCAGCGGGCACAGGTCGAGCGATTGCGCTCGATCGCCGAGTTCAAGGAGAATCTCGTCGCCTCGATGAGGGTAGTGGCCGGCGTCTCCGGCGTGCTAGCCGACCTGCCGCTGGAACCGGGCCAGTGGGTGAGGCCGGGTGACGAGCTGGCGCGGATCGTCCAGCCCGGCCGGCTGCGGGCGGAAGTGCGGATCCCCGAGACCCAGGCACGTGACGTCGCGATCGGCCAACTGGCGCTGATCGACACGCGCAACGACACCATCGAGGGGCGAGTCAGTCGCATCGATCCCGCGGTAGCGGGCGGCAGTGTGACCGTCGATGTGCGTCTCGAGGGAGAGCTACCGAGAGAGGCACGTCCCGACCTCAGCATCGACGGAACCATCGAGCTCGAGCGGCTGACCGATGTCCTTTACGTATCGCGTCCGACTTACGGGCAGGCGAACAGCCTGGTCGGACTGTTCAAGGTCGTCGAGGGCGGTAATGCCGCCGTGCGCGTCCAGGTGCGGCTGGGTCGCGCATCGGTCAATACGATAGAGATCGTTGAAGGCTTGGTGGAGGGCGACGAGGTGATCGTGAGTGACATGTCGACCTGGGATGAGTACGACCGGGTACGGCTTAGGTGATAAACTCGAAACGAGAGCGAAAGCAGAGCCATGGCTAGTCAGAACGGAGATTCCCTGATCCGGCTGCATGGGGTAGGCAAGGTCTTCTACACCGAGGAGCTGGAGACACACGCACTGAGCGACATTCACCTCGAGATCCGGAACGGAGAGTACGTGGCCATCGCGGGTCCTTCGGGCTGCGGCAAGACCACACTGCTGTCGATCCTCGGGCTCCTCGACACGCCGACCAGCGGTGAATACTCGCTCGACGGTGAGGCGGTGGCGAGCCTGACCGCATCGCAGCGCGCCCGGATCCGTAACCAGCATATCGGGTTCATCTTCCAGGCGTTCAACCTGATCGGCGATCTGACGGTCTACGAGAACGTCGAGCTCCCGCTGACCTATCGTGGCATGCCGTCGGCCGAGCGGAAGCAGCGGGTCCATGACTCGCTGGAACGCGTGGGGATGGCGCACCGGATAAACCACTACCCGGCACAGCTCTCGGGCGGCCAGCAGCAGCGTGTAGCTGTTGCGCGCGCCCTCGTCGGCCAGCCGTCGATTCTGCTCGCCGACGAGCCGACGGGTAATCTCGACTCGAAGAACGGCAACGCGGTGATGGATCTGCTCCGCGAGTTGCACGGTGAGGGCTCGACGATCTGCATGGTGACACACGATCCGCGCTACGCCCACTTCGCCGATCGCACCCTCAATCTGTTCGACGGCCAGATCGTCAGCGAGGCGAACGGCGAGAAGTTGAAGGAGTTGGAAGAGAGCGGGTTCGACGTTTAGAGACAATATCGACATTCGACAGCCGACAGCCGACTATCGATTCCCGGCTTTCGCTCGACTGTCGGCTGTCGATTTCCGAGTTCGCCCCTGAGAATCAGCCGGCCACCAGTGGAACCACTGCCCAGTTACCGCGTCCTGATTGCCGACGACCAGCCCGATGTGCTGCAGGCGCTCCGCCTGCTGCTGAAGGGCGAAGGTTTCGAGATCGAGACCGCCACATCGCCGGCCGGCGTCCTGTCGGGAATCGAGGCGCAGGACTTCGACGCCGTACTGCTCGACCTCAATTACAGCCGCGATACGACTTCGGGCCGCGAGGGACTCGATCTGCTCGCCACCATTCGCGGGCTCGACGACACCTTGCCGGTCATCGTGATGACCGCCTGGGGCAGCGTGGAAACGGCGGTCGAGGCGATGCGGCGCGGCGCCCGCGATTACGTGCAGAAGCCGTGGGACAACGCGCGATTGCTGGCCACCTTGCGCACGCAGGTCGAGCTCGGACGCGCATTGCGCAAGGGCCAGCGTCTCGAGCACGAGAACCTGCGGCTGCGGGAGAAGGAGTTGCCCGAGCTCATTGCGGAGTCGCGTGCGATGCAGCCGGTGCTGGAGATCATGGAGCGGGTCGCCGCATCGGACGCCAATGTTCTGATCAGCGGCGAGCACGGGACGGGCAAGGATGTGGTAGCGCGGTGGTTACACGCGGCGTCCGACCGAGCGGCGCGGCCGCTGGTGACGATAAACGCCGGCGGTATCTCGGAGACGCTGTTCGCGAGCGAGCTGTTCGGGCATGTGAAGGGCGCCTTCACCGACGCCAAGTCCGACCGCATCGGCTGTTTCGAGCTGGCGCACAGCGGGACACTCTTCCTGGATGAGATCGCCAACGTCCCGCTCCAGCAGCAGTCGAAGCTGCTGCGTGTGCTGGAGACCGGCGAGCTTCAGCGGGTCGGCTCGTCGAAGACGCGCCACGTCGATGTCCGGCTGTTGTCGGCCACCAACGCCGACATCTTCGAAGAAGTGACGGAGGGACGATTCCGGGAAGACCTGCTGTATCGGCTGAATACGGTGGAGATCGAGCTACCGCCGTTGCGCGAGCGGCGCGAGGATATCCCGCTGCTCGCCAACAACTTCCTCCTGCGGATGGCCGAGCGCTACCGCAAACCTGTCGAGCGCTTCGAGACGGACGCGATGCAGGCGTTGCTGGAGCATACGTGGCCGGGCAACGTACGTGAGCTGGAGCACGTCATCGAGCGAGCCGTGCTGATGGCGCGCGGAACGACGATCCGTGCGTCGGATCTGGGACTGCGCTCGCGGAGCGACGGGGGTGCGCCGCTCGAGGAGATGAAATTGGAGGAAGCTGAGCGTTATCTTATCCAGAAGGCGCTAGAGCGCCACGGCGGCAACGTGAGCCAGGCGGCCACGGCGCTCGGGCTCAGCCGCAGCGCGCTGTACCGGCGCCTCCAACGCTACGACCTGCCACACTAGAGACGGCGTATGATCAGACTGCGCCACGAACAGCGCATACTCGTTATGACGCTGATCGCCGGGCTGCCCGGTACGCTCGTGGCGACGGTCCTGCTCTGGGTCGGTGACTACTCGAGCAAGGTGCAGTGGACCTTCACTCTGTTGGTCGCCTCGGTCTGGCTGGGCTACGCGTTCGCGGTGCGGGAGCGCGTGATCCGGCCCCTGCAGACGCTGTCCAACATGCTGGCCGGGTTGCGCGAGGGCGACTACTCGATCAGGGCGAGGCGCAGCAGCCCCAGGGGCCCGCTGGGGCTCGCCATGCTGGAGGCGAACATCCTGGGCGAGACGCTGCGTGGGCAGCGGCTCGGCGCCCTGGAGGCGACGGCGCTGTTGCGTCGCGTGATGGAGGAGATCGATGTCGCGGTCTTCGCCTTCGACGCGGCGGGCCGACTGCGGCTCGCGAATCGCGCCGCTGAACGCCTGCTGGACCAGCCGCTGGAGCGGCTGATCGGTCGCGACGCCGATTCGCTCGGCCTCTCCCGACCGCTGAACGAGAGTCCCGGGACGATGGACCTCACTTTCCAGGGCCGGCTGGGGCGCTGGGACGTGAGGCAGACGACGTTCCGCCAGGGGGGCGTGCCCCACCGGCTGCTGGTGCTGGCCGACCTCAGCCAGGCGCTGCGGCAGGAAGAACGCCAGGCCTGGAAGCGGCTGATCCGTGTGCTGAGTCACGAGATCAACAACTCGCTGGCTCCGATCAAATCGACGGCGGAGAGCCTGCTGAGCCTGACGCGGCGACAGCCGCGGCCGGCCGACCTGGACGAGGACGTGGAGCAGGGCCTCAGGGTGATCGCGGGCCGCTCCGAGGCGTTGAGCCGCTTCATGGCCTCGTACGCCGACCTGGCGCGGCTGCCGCCGCCGGTGCCGAGTCCGGTGGAGGTCGGGGCGTGGGTCCATCGTATCGCCGAGCTCGAGACGCGACTGCCGGTCACCGTGTGTGACGGCCCCGACGTCACGGTGCTCGCCGATGGAGACCAGCTCGACCAGCTGCTGATCAATCTGGTTCGCAACGGGGTCGACGCGGCGCTGGAGACGGGCGGCGGCGTGGAGGTCGGCTGGCGACGCGATGACGGCAAGCTTGAGGTCTGGGTACGAGATGAAGGGCCCGGCCTCTCCGAGACCAAGAACCTCTTCGTGCCTTTCTACAGCACGCGGCGGGGCGGCTCCGGGATCGGCCTGGTCCTCAGCCGCCAGATCGCCGAGGGCCACGGCGGCACCCTCGAGCTGCGCAATCGCAGCGACCGCAGCGGCTGCGTCGCCACCTTGACCTTGCCGGACCGAAGCTAGTCCGTCAGTACTTCCTCCCCGCTGAGTTTGGCCACGATCACCGCACCGCAGGAATCGCTGAGTACGTTCACGGTGGTGCGGAACATGTCGAGCACGCGGTCCACGGCCAGGATGACCGCGACCCCCTCGAGCGGCAGTCCCACCGCGGTGAGTATGATCGACATCATCACCAGGCCTGACATCGGGACGCTGGCGGCGCCGATCGAGGCGAGCAGCGCGGTGACGACGATGATCAACTGCTGGTCGAAGGAGAGCGCGAAGCCGTAGACCTGGGCGATGAAGATCACGGCGACGCATTCGTAGAGCGCCGTACCGTCCATATTGACGGTCGCTCCGATCGGAAGCACGAACGAGGCGATCTTGTCCGACACCTTCGAGTTATCGGTCACAGCCTCCATCGTGAGCGGCAGCGTCACGATCGTGGAACAGGTCGAGAAGGCGGTGACCAGCGGCGGTGGCATCCCCTTGTAGTGCCGCCACGGGTTCTTGCGCGTGACGATATGCACGAACAGCGGCAAGGTGACGGTGGCGTGGATGAACAGTCCGATCAAGACGACCAGAAAGTAGAAGCCCAGCGACCTGAAGGCCTCGAAGCCCGTCGTCGCAACGATCGTCGCGTTTATGCCGAAGACGCCGAACGGCGCCGACCAGATCACCAGCCGGGTCATCTTCATCATCGCCTGGAAGGCCGCCTGGAAGAGTTCGCCCAACTGCGTCTTGTGCGGTTCCTTGAGCTGCGTGATGAAATAGCCGAACAGGATGCAGAAGAAGATGACCGGTAGAACGTCGCCTTCCGCCAGCGACTGGAACGGGTTCTCCGGGATGATCCGCAGTATGAGATCCCTGACGTTCCCTTGCGCCGCCGGTATCGCGGTGACGGTCTCCTCGAACTCGATCGCCGACCCGAGCCCGGGCCTGAGTACGTTCACCAGGGTCTGGCCGACCAGTATCGCCATCAGGCTGCTGGCGATGTAGTATGCGAATGTCCGCGCACCGAGCAGGCCGAGGTTCTTTCGCTCACCCACGCTGACGACCGCGGCTGTGAGCGAAGTGATGATCAGCGGCATGATCGCCATGCGGAGCAGCCTGAGGAAGACGTCGGACAGTGGCTCGGCGACCGGTACGATTGCCTCACCGAAGACCCAGCCGGCGAGCAATCCGGCGAACAGGCCGACGAATATCCAGAAAGTCAGTGATCTGTAAGGGATCCTCATAGCCGCACAATCTGTGGCGCGGTGGCCGAGCGGGAAACCACCGGCGTCTGGTGTCCACTGGGAGGTCAGCCATGCGCAAGTTAATGCGCGCCAGCTGTTCGATCATTGTCGCCGGGGTCGCGGCGGCCGCGGCGCCGGTCTTCGCGCAGCAGGGCGAGCCGGACAGCGCGGCGATCGCTCCGCGCGTCGACAGCGTCTTCGCCGAGTACGATCGTACCGACTCGCCGGGCTGCGCGCTGGGCGTGATCCGGGACGGTGAGCTGATCTACGCCCGCGGCTACGGGATGGCGAACCTCGATCTCGGCGTCGCGATATCGCCGGCCAGCGTGTTTCGGATCGGTTCGACGTCGAAGCAGTTCACGGCGGCGGCCGTCGTACTGGCGGCGCAGCAAGCCGATCTTTCGCTGGACGACGACATCCGGGAATACCTGCCCGAGCTGCCTGACTACGGGACGACGATCACGATCCGTGACCTGCTGCATCACACGAGCGGCATACGGGACTACCTGGGACTGATGAGGCTCGCGGGGCTGCGGGACGACGACTGGTACACCGACGCTGAAGTCGTGGCGATGCTGGCTCGCCAGAAGGCGACGAACTTCGAGCCGGGCTCGGAGCACCTTTACAGCAACTCGGGCTACTTCTTGATCTCGCAGATAATCAAGAGAGCCACCGGGCTGACGCTTCGCGAGTACGCGCACCAGCACATTTTCCGACCGCTGGGGATGACCCACACCCACTTCCATGACGATCACAACGAGGTCGTTCCTAACCGAGCCAGCGGGTACGCGCCAGCGTCGGGCGGCGGATTCCGGGTCAGCATGACCAGCCTCGACATGGTGGGCGACGGCGGCGTGTTCACGACCATCGAGGACCTGCTCTTGTGGGACAGGAACTTCTACGAGCCGCGGGTCGGGGGCGAGGCGTTTCTACGGACGATGCTGCAGCGCGGCGTGCTGACGGGTGGCGACACGCTCGACTACGCGCTGGGGCTGAGCCACGGCTCGTACCGCGGGCTCGCCAGCGTGCGACACGGCGGAGCGTTCGTCGGCTTCCGCGCCGAGATGATCCGCTTCCCCGAGCAGCGCTTCTCGGTGGTTTGCCTGTGCAATCTGGCTGCGGCGAACCCGAGCCGGCTGGCCGACCGGGTGTCTGACGTTTATCTGGCCGACGTCCTGGGGCCCGTGGAAGAGGGCGCGGGGCGCGGCGGCCGGAGGAGCGAGTCGGAGGCGGCCGAGGGTCCGGAGTACGGTGCGGCCGAGCTGGCGGCCTTTGCGGGCACCTACCGCAGCGAGGAGCTCGACTCCGACTACCGGATCTTCCTGGAGGGGGGAGAGCTGAAAGTCCGGCGGGGCCGCGCCGACCCGATATCGCTCCAACCGACGAGCGCTGATGAGTTCAGACTGGAAGGTGCTCGATTGACGTTCGAGCGCGACGATCGCGGCCGACCGGCGAGCTTCGTTCTCGACGCAGGTCGTGTCAGGGGGATCCGTTTCGTGCGGGTGTTCGGAGAGTGAGGCGGTGGTCGACCATGTTCTCGAACGCCTGAGCCGAGGAGCCCGCGTGTCCCAGAAGAGAATCGAAGGCATCGAGTGGTATGTGGATCGGAAGGCCGAGGGACACGGCGAGCCCGGCATCTACCATTCGTACATGACGAGCCTGGCGACGGCCATCGACCACATCGCCGGCTCGCTCGACCCCGCCTGGCTGATGGGGAGCAGCGGCTTCGCGTTCCGGAGCTTCTTCAACGAGACCTTCTGTCCCAGCGCGATGAGCGTCTTCGACTGGTCGGCGGTCCTGCCGGAGGCCGTAGAGCAGGCGGGCTACGAGTGCACGTACATCAGTCGCATGTGGAACGAGGGCGCGCTGGAGGAGCAGCGGCGGGAGGAGGCTCACGCGGCGATAATCGAGGGCGTCGACCGGGAGGTGCCGGCGATCGTCTGGGACGTCGCCGATGCCGAATGGGGACTGATAGTCGGCTACGATGAAGAGAACCGGTCGTACGAGACGTTGACTCACGCGGGCAGGTCGTCAGCGCTCGCGTACGACAAGTTGGGCCGGAACGGGATCGACGTTCTCTCGGTGGCGGTCCCCGGCAAGGCGAATCGCCGGAGCCGCGAGCAGGTGATGCTCAACGCGTTGAATCTGGCGATCGCGCACGCCGACGGCGCGGAGTGGACCGAGCGGCCCAAGTACCAGAACGGGCTGGCCGGCTTCGACTTATGGGCGACCCTCTACCAGCGCTGGGCGATGATCGTCGGCGCCGGCGGAGCCGCGAATCTACCGCTGGACCTCACCGACTGGGCGGCCTATTACGCCGGGTATCACTATTCGGCCCGCTGCTACGCCCGGGACTACCTCGAGGCGGTCGCCGCCGAGAGCGAGCCGCTGCGGCAGGCGGCGTCCTCGTACGCGACGGTCGCCTGCCACCTGCGAGCGGTCTGGGAACGCGCCTGCGAGCGGCGCACTCCCGAGCGGGTCGTTCTGTCCTGTCTGGCAGATCACATCCGCGAGGCGAAGCTCTCCGAGGCCCGGGCGGTCGACTGTATCAGGGAGCACCTGGGCGTCGCTAAAGGCTCAGCCAGTAGTTGACCTTCACCAGGAACGTGTTCTGGGCCGGGTCGTCGAGCAGCCTCTCGAACTCCTTCAGGCCTCGAAAAGTGGGATCGCTCACCCAGTTCCAGCGGTCGTGATTCCAGACCAGGAACAGCGTCGAGCCGGGCATGTACTCCCAGCGCAGCACCAGGTTGGTGCGCAGCGAGCGGCTGGAGAAATCCGGGTTGGAGAAGGCGAACGGCTCGGCGAGACCGTCCCCGTCCGGATCCACCGTGTAGGTGTTGAATTCCTCGTCGTACGAGATCGTCGAGCCGCCATCGACTCCATAGCGCAGGTGGTTGAACGTACCGGGCTCCGCCAGCTCCTTGAAGCCGAAGTAGTCTCCGCTGGCGATGTACGGCTGCGCCCAGAGCTGCAACGACAGGTTGGGCGTGACCGCCATGTCCATCCGCACCGTGATGTCGAGGCTGGTCTGCACCAGCTCGCTGAACACGTAGCGGCCGCCGTGCGTCGCCGTCGCCAGGGAGTCCCGCCGCTGCGTGACGTAGAAGCCCATCGAGTGTGACTTGTCGAAACCAGGCGAGAGCACGAGGTTCAGCGTCCCGGTCGGCCGCATGCGGATGTCGAGGGTGCTGCCGACGCCCCACCCACCGTACTCGTTCGCGGCGTAGTGCGTGAAGAGGCCCAGCGCTACGGGCTTGCGCCTGTCGGTGATGACGAAGGCACTCGTGTTCCAGACCTGCGGACTCTCCCTCAATGGTCCGCCGCGGGTCGCCTTATCGCTTTGCGCCCTGAAATTGTAGCCGAAGCCGACGTTGAAGCTCCAGTAGTTGAGGAACTGCCCTCCGATGCCGAGGTACGGGGAGCGACCCAGCGACGTGCCGCCGAAGTTCCACGACTGCGCGAACGTCGCGCTGAGGTAGAAGTTGCGGAACACTCTCCCGGGATCGAGCCAACGCCGCTGCATGCGCACACCCCAGAACATCCGGTCGACGACGCTCTCGAACCCGGCGTCGTTGATCTCGAACCCCGGCGAGTAGGCGTAGAAGTCCGTCGCGTAGGTCCAGTTGCCGCTCACCTTGCCCGCCTGTAGTGAGGTGGCGTATCCCGACAGCCCCGTCGCCGTCGTGTCGAGGGAGACGTAGTCCTGGTCGGGTCGCTGGTAGTAGCGGGCCGATGAACGCTGCGCGCGGGTGATCGCCAGCGGATCACCTCGGATGTGTGATGCTGCAAACGAGCCGTTCACCACGAACCGGTCGCCGTCGAAGCGGTGGAAGAAATCGACTCCGCCCGAAAAGGCTGACGAGCGCAAGTAATTGAATGCCGGGTCGTTGAGATCGCGCAGCACGCTCGTGCCGAGCAGTCCGACGCCGCTGGCGCCGTCGCGGAAGTCCCTCCTGAGGCTGAGCACGGCGTAGTTGGCCAGCGGTTCGACCTGAGTGGTACTCCTGTCGCCGCCTTCGCTCATGACCTGCGCGTACTCCCGGGAGGTGAGCGCGTCCAACACGCCGATCGACCAGCGGCCCGTCTTACCCGACAGCTTCGCGGCGCCGATGATCTTCGTGGCGTTCGGGTAGTCGACGTGCCCACCCGGCTCGGACACATGTCGGGTGGGACTGCGGCCGACGCGGCGCGAGTAGAAGAGCTGTGGCGCTCCGAAGATGAAACCGCCGCTGCCGGCACCGAACCGGAAGAGGTCCGCCCCCTCGACGAAGAAGGGGCGACGCTCCTCGAAGTACGTCTCGAAGGCGCTCAGGTTCACGACCGCCGGGTCCGCCTCGACCTGACCGAAATCGGGATTGACCGTGGCATCGAGCGTGAGACCGCTGGTCACGCCGTACTTCAGGTCGAAGCCGGCGGATAGGTCGTAGACGCCGCCCTGGGTGAACGGGTTGCCCGGATCGATGCCTCCTTTGTAGTCAACCGTGCCGACGGTATAGGGTAGCAGCTCCAGCCGCCGCGGCGCCGGGATGTCCTGCAAGCCGACGAGATGCCCGAAGTTGGAGGCGTAGCCCTGCTCGGTGTTCGGGACCCAGCTCCAACGCACCCGCTCGTTCTTTCGAAAGATCCTTCGCGCGAAGTTGATCCCCCAGACCTGTTCATCGCCTCCCGGGAACCGGAGCTGTGAGAACGGGACCTGCATCTCTACGACCCAGCCCAGCGAGTCCACCCGCGTGGCCGCGGCCCACACCGGCTCCCAGGAGTCATCGCCGTCCATATCGTCGTTCGCCGCCACCTCATCGCTCCGCACGCCGGCCGGGTTGACCGAGAAGCGGAAGGCGGTGCGGTGATCGTGATACGAGTCGATGATGACGTAGAACAGGTCGCTCGATGTGTCGGTGTCGCGCCTGCCGAGGCGGCCGACGATCGCCTCGGGCTGGCTGTCGTACAGCCGCGCACCGATGTAGAGAGCGCTTCTGTCGTAGACGACGCGGACCTCGGTGCGCTCGCTCGGCGCCGTCCCATCGATCGGTTCCACCTGGGTGAAGTCCGCCACGATCATCGCGCCCTGCCAGGCCGCATCGTCCAGCCGCCCGTCCAGGTCGGGTGCCTCGTCGACGTGGGTCGCGGTGATCTGTGGTGGTACGCGCCCGTCTCCATGGACGAGCATCGCCGCTACGGCGGGCCCTGTCGTCTGGGTCTGTGTTGCTGCTACCTGAACGGCGAGTGCGAGAGCGAGCGTGGTCACGGATGCACCTTCCCTGAAGTGTCCCGAAGACTTAGATGCGGCGCGTCACCGAATGGTTGCAGGGCCCACAATTGGAGGTGCTGTCGGTATCGGTCACCCTCGATCGCGCACCCGGGTCGCATCGGCGTCACCCGAAGACGGCGTAGTTGCCCTCGCGCATCGATGCCCAGGCCAGGCGCGCTCGTGCTCTCACGTTGCCGCCTACTCGATGGTTTGGGCTCTGAGCTCTTCGATGAACTTCGCTTCCATCCAGTAGTTGTCGGCGTTCCCGCTCCTGAAGCTGTTCCAGAACAGGTACTTGCCGTCCGGTGAGACCATGGGGCAGATGTCTTGTGAGCGCGAGTTGACGGGCGCGCCCAGGTTGAGGGGCGCTGTCCAACTCCCGGCGTCGGTGCCGAAGCTGATGTATATGTCGACGCCGCCCAGGCTGTCGGATGCCCGATTCCGCATGAACAGAAGGTAGCTCTCGTCGGGAGCGATGTAGGGTGAGCTCTCGCCGACCTCGCTGTTGATAGCGCGGCCGAGGTTCTCGGGCGCCGCGTACCGCCCATCGACGAGACGCGAGACGTAGATGTCGCCCATGCCGTAGCCGCCGGGGTCGGAGGACGAGAAGTAGATGTCTCCGTCTGCGGCGACCGAGAACTGCCAGTGGATGCCCAGCGAGTTGGGTCCGCCCTCGATGACCGCCGGCTCCGACCAGCCATCTTCGGTTCGATCGACGTACCAGATGCGTTCGGCGGCCGCGCCGCCAGGTCTATCGAGTCGGCCCGAGACGAAGAACAGCCTTCGGCCATCGATCGAGAACACGGGAACGTCGTCGCCGTCGCGGGGACCGCCGGAGAACGGTGCGAGTTGCGGCTCCGTCCAGCGGCCCTGCTCGAGCGAGCTGGTCAGAATCCTCGACCAGGTGTAGGGGGAGCCGGGCACGACATAGGAAGAGGACCAGAAAGCCTCCTCGCCGTCGGGCGCGAACGCCACGCTGCCATGCTCGAAGCGGTGGGAGGAGACGATACCGGGCGCGAACAGCTCGGGCTCCGACCCCGCTGGTGACTGGCCGAAGTACGGACCCGCGAGCACCGGGAAAGCGGCCGGCGATGTGTCGGCGCCGCGGGCGACGAGCAGGTCGGCTACCCGGCCACGCTCGTATTCCTGAGCGAGGTTGAGCGGCGTCTTCCCCGCCAGGCATCGCGCGTCCAGGTTGGCGCCCCGTCCTATGAGAGCCTCGGCGACGTCCGGGTGCCCGTCCTCGGCGGCGTAGTGCAACGGCGAGCGGCCGTAGCGGTCGGCCTCGTTCACATCCAGCCCCAGCTCGAGCAAGCTCTCGACTATTCCCTTTACGCCGCCCGCACTGGCCGAGTGCAGCAGGGTGCCACCGTTGTCGTTTCTGACGGTCAGGTCGACCTCTCCGGCGGCGAGGATGTCGAACAGACGGGCGAGCCCTTTCTCGGCTGCGAACCCCAGCAGGGTCTGGGCCCGAGGACCGCTGGTGGGAACGTGGGCGCCCGCATCGATCAGCAGGTCGATGAGCTCTTGGAAGCCGCGCCAGGCGGCGAGGTCGAGGGGAGTGTTCTGACCCCTGTCCCGGGCGTTGACGTCGGCGCCGCCGGCGATCAGCGCTGCAGCTACTTCGGTGTTCCCGGTCTCGCGCGCCACCCACAGCAATGGCGTCCTGCCGTAGTCCTCTCGGAGCTCCGTCTCGGCGCCGCGCCCGATGAGCAGCTCTACCACCGCTTGCCGGTTGCGGATCGCCGCCCAGTGCAGCGGCGTTTCGCCCGAGCGGTTCTGGGCGTCGATGTCGGCGCCGGCATCGGCGAGCAGGGCGACGAGCTCGGTATGACCGGCGGCGGCGGCGTGGTGCAGCGGCGTGCACTCTCTGTCGTCCCGGCTGTTCGCGAGACTGGCGTCCTGCGCGAGCAGCGTCCTGACGGCGGCGGCGTCGCCGTCCGCGGCTGCCTGGTGGATGCTTTGTGCTGCTGCGGCTGACGCGAGAAGGAAGACTGCCGCCAGAAGAGCGGCGCCGGTTCCGCAGATCTTCATGCTCTCAGCCTCCTGGGTGGACGGCCGGGGCTATTGTGTTTGACGTACTGTGAGGTGTGAAGGGTTGCCGGGGATCATCCTCGATATTCGACAGCCCACGGCCGACTGTCGAATATCGAGGTATCCGCGTACGGGCCGTCAGTAAGTCGCCTGGGCGAGCAGCTCCATCGAGTTGACCGCCTCGACCAGGCGGACGAACTCGGCTCTGTAGCCTTCGGGGTCCGCGCCGGTCGAGCGGCGAGCCAGCTCGAGGACGTCGGCCAGCGTCCAATCGTCGCCGCAGTACTCCGACTCTCTGAGGATCATGCCGAACCCGGCGACCGCGGCGGCGAAGCGCAGGTCGGTGGACGGCTCGTCGGACTCAGCGAGCAGCGGCTGTTCGATGAGCCGACTCTGATCGCCGTCGGGTTCCTTGTAGCGGAGCCTGACGAACATCAGCTCGGGCGAGTCCGAGTTCGGGGTCATGGTGCCGGGCGTCTGATAGCGCAGCGAATCGACGTCACGGATCTCGAACGGACTGTCGACGCCGACCGGGATCACCTCGTAGAGCGCGGTCACCGAGTGGCCGGCGCCCAGCTCGCCGGCGTCCTTGGTGTCGTCGTTGAAGTCCTCGTTAGCGAGCAGGCGGTTCTCGTAGCCGATCAGGCGGTAGGCCGCCACGCGGGTCGGGTTGAACTCGACCTGGATCTTCACGTCCTTGGCGATGGTGAGCAGTGTGCCGCCGATCTCGGTGACCAGCACCTTGCGGGCCTCCATCAGGTTGTCGATGTAGGCGAAATTGCCGTTCCCGTGATCGGCCAGCTGCTCCATCTTCGAGTCTTTCAGGTTGCCGGTGCCGAAGCCGAGGACCGTGAGGAAGGTGCCCTGCTCGCGCTTCTCCTCGATGAGCCGGACCATCGCGGCGTCGCTCGAGGCGCCGACGTTGAAATCGCCGTCGGTGGCCAGGATGACGCGGTTGTTGCCGCCGTCGATGTGGTTCTCAGAGGCGATCTTGTAGGCCAGGATGATCCCTTCGCCGCCCGCCGTCGAGCCGCCCGCCTCGAGCGCCTCGATAGCGGCGAGGATCGTGTCCTTCTGGTCGCCCGGCGTCGATGGGAGCACGAGGCCCGCCGCGCCGGCGTATACGACGATGGCGACCCGGTCCTGCGGCCGCAGCTCGTTCACCAGCATGCGGAACGATGCCTTCAAGAGCGGCAGCTTGGCCGGCGACTGCATGGAGCCGGAGACGTCGAGCAGGAATACGAGGTTGGCGGGCGGCAGGTTCTCGGTATCGATCTTCTCGCCTTGGATACCGATGCGGACCAGCTTGTGTAGCGGGTTTCAGGGCGCATCCGTCACCTCGGTGGTAATCGAGAACGGGTGCTCGCCGTCGGGATCCGGGTAGTCGTAGTGGAAGTAGTTGATCAGCTCCTCGATCCGCACGGCGTCGATCGGCGGCCGCTGACCGCCGTTGATGAACCGCCGCACGTTGCTGTACGACGCGCGGTCGACGTCGATGGAGAACGTCGACAACGGGTTGGCGGCGACGCTGAGGAATACGTTCTCGACGATGTGGTCGTAGGACTCGGTGTTGAAGTTGGGGTTGTAGCGGCCCTCTAGGTCATAGCGCAGGCCGCCGACGGCGTCCGCAGCAATCTTGCCGCGCTCCCGCACCTCGCTGGCGGAAACGGCGAGCGCCTCCGGGGTCCTGGCGGCGGGCTCCTGCGGTGTCTGTACCACGGGGTCCTGCTCGAGGTCGCCCGTCGTCTCCTCTTGCCGGAGAGCGGGTGCCGTGCAGGAGAATAAGCCCAGTACGACGAGGGCAATCAGTGTAGTCGGTCGGAAATTCATGATCATCGCTCCCTCTCTAGCCCGGGCCGGGGCCCGGCGCCGGTCGGCATAGCCTCTCCTTCCTGCTCAGGAGACGATTCAGCCGCCGGGACTTGCACAGGGCGGGCGCGGGCCCCTGGGGGCGCAGGGCGAAGCGCTTACTCTGGTCCGTGAATCGGCGAGCCCGCATACTTCGTAGGGTGACCCATAGCATCCCCATCGCATGATCCTCGCAGTCGGCTGGCCGGCGAGTGAGCGGAGGGCACCATGAAGCGACCGACCGAACGCTCCGAATCGCTCAAGAGGGAGATCCGTCGCAGAGACTTCGTCCGCCTGTCGGCGATGGCGGTGGGCGGCGCCGCGCTGGGCGGCTGCGGGGGTGGTACGGGGACGGGGCCGGGCACACCGGATCCCGAAGTCCCGGTGGAGCCGACCGCCAGTGTGGCGGCGGCGCGAGGCACCGACCTCTATAGCATGACCCGCGACGTTTTGGAGCGAGTGGGCGGGATAGACAGCGTCGTCCATGCAGGTGAGACGGTGCTCATCAAGCCGAACATGGTGACCCTGCCCTGGGCCTCGAATGGGGACGTCTTCCACAACGGAGAGTGCACGAAGCCGGAGATCCTCATCGCGACGGCCGAGGAGTGCCTCAGGGTGGGCGCCGCCGAAGTCGTGATCGGCGACGGCTCGCAGGCGGCGGCCTTCGACTGGGAGGAGGCCACGACGCTGGACGGCTCGACCAATCTCGTCGCCGAGGCGCAGCGCTTGAGCTCGGAGTACGCCGGGACCTGCAGGGTGGCCTGCCTCGAAGTCCATTCGCCGGAGTGGGATGAGGTGCCCTCCCGCACCCACCTGGGCACGATCGCGACCTCGAGCCTCGTCACCCGAGCCGACCGCGTGATCACGGTCCCCGTCGCCAAGACTCACTGCTGGGCCCAGCTGACGCTGGGGCTGAAGAACTTCGTCGGCGTCACATCGCTGGCGCGCTACGCCGGAGGCACCAACGACCGCGGGGTGACACTCGATCACAGCAGCACGCTCTCGATCGCCGATATCTATCTCGATGTCGTGCGCGCCGTGCAGCCCGACCTCTCCATCATCGACTTCTCCATCGGGCTCGAGGCCGATGGCCCCACCACCGGTCACGGCGGCCGGACGGTAGACATGCGGAACCGGCTCGGCTCCTGGCTGCTGCTCGCCAGTACCGACGTGGTGGCGGCCGATGCGATGGCAGCGCTGGTCATGAGCCACGAGCCGCACTTGATTACACAGCTCTACACGGCGAGATCGCTGGGGTTGGGCGAGTATCGTCCCGACCGCATCGAGCTGATGGGCGCTAACCTCAGCGATCTGCAGGTACCCTGGTCTCCGGCCGTGCTCAGGAACCGGATCAGCGCCTGTCCGTTCTCGGCACAATACTTCACCGCCCGGAGGCACGGCTCACGGAGCGGCACCGCGGTCTAGGATCGGCGCTCTGTCCAGTCCGAATTGGAGGAGAAACATGATTCGCAAAGGCCCTGTACTTCTACTGCTCGCCCTCTGCTCGGCGCAGGCGCTGTACGCCCAACAGCCCGGCGAGATCAGCTATCACGATGAGTCGGTGATGCCCACCGGGGTAATCGGCGAGCGGATAAGCTCGATTATCAGTACCCTGAACGCCGGCGATCCGGAGGCTATTCGGCGTTTCATAGAGGAAGAATGCAGCCAGCAGTTCGCGAACTTCGCGCCGATGGAGGAGCACATCAGCGTGTTCCTCGGTATGCTGCGCCAGACAGGCGGGGTCGAGTTTCACGGCGTCCGCACGTACGTGCCGGAGCGTGCCGGCGAGACGGTCGTCATCCTCAAGGACCGCAACTTCGGCGCCTGGCGCGCTTTCGTTTTGCGGCTCGACGAAGCCGGCCGGGTGGCCGGCCTCGGGTTCAACGACGCCCGTACCCCGACGAACGTCGACGAGCCGCCGCTCAGCGAGGCGCAGGTCTTAGAGGTAATCGAGGAAACCGTTGAGCGGATCTGCGCGAACGACGTGTTCTCGGGCACGGTGCTGCTTGCCAAGGAGGATGAGATCCTCTTCTCGCGCGCCTGCGGCGAGGCGAGCAAGCGCTTCCACGTGCCGAACAACATCGACACGAGGTTCAATATCGGGTCGATGAACAAGATGTTCACGGCGACGGCGCTCGCGCAGCTGGTCGAGCGCGGCGAGCTGTCGTACGACGAGACGATCGACAAGTACGTCGATGAGTCGTGGCTGCCCCGCGAAATCACGAGCAAGATCACGATCCACCATCTGCTCTCCCACACATCGGGGCTCGGCAGCTATTTCACCGAGAAGTTCTTCAACGAATCGCGCCGGCTGTACCGAGAGATCGATGACTTCAAGCCGCTGGTGCGGGAGGAAGAGCTGGCGTTCGAGCCCGGTGACCGATTCTTGTACAGCAATACGGGGATGCTGCTGCTCGGCGTGGTGATCGAGAGCGCCACCGGCGTCAGCTACTTCGATTACATCCGGCAGCACATCTATGAACCCGCCGGCATGGAGAGCTCCGATAGCTACGAGATGGATTTCCCAATCGAGAACCTGGCCATCGGTTATGACCCGCAGCCGGGACGCGAGCCCGCCTGGATGAACAACCTGTTCTTGCACTCCATCAAGGGTGGCCCGGCGGGCGGCGGGTTCTCTACGGTCGGCGATCTACACCGCTTCGCCCGGGCTCTGGTCACGGGAGTGCTCGTTTCGCAGAGCTCGTTGGACGTCATGTGGACCGACAAGTCGGATGCGGGCTACGGCTACGGGTTCGGTATCGGGGTGGGGCCGAAGGGTAGAGTCGTTGGACACAGCGGCGGCTTCACCGGGATCAACGGCGATCTTGCGATCTTCGTCGACGCCGGATACGTCGTCGCCGTCCTCTCCAACTACAGTAACGGTGCCAGCCCGCTATCGGGGAGGATCCAGGATCTCATCGGGCGGCTGCAGCCGTGAGGCTGGGTGGCCGGCGGCGCGCGACGGTCACACCGGTAGGCGGGTGAATCGGGGCGCGGCTAGTCATCGTAAGGTGACATAGAGGGTTACTGTCAGCGATAGCGGGTGGACAACCGTATCGCCGTGGGGCCCGTCCAACAGACGGGAGACGGTGATTCGGCAGCCTACCCGGTCAATCGTTCGTGCTCGCTGGAGGGCGCCCGTGAAGGCGATTTGGATCTGGGCGCGCGGAAGGTCGAGACTCGAAGTGGTCGCGGCGTCGGCGGCGGCGCTGGTCGTCATCGCCGCGGGGCTCATCGCGCTGGAGGCGTTGACGGTGGGTCGCCTCGGGGGCTCGACTCTGCAGGCGCCTACCCGGGTGTATGCCCGACCCCTCGTACTTCACATCGGCATGCGGCCGAGCCGGTCGCTGATCGAGGACGAGTTGGAGCGGCTCGGCTACGCGCGGGCTGCGGGCCGCGATGTCGGGATCGGAGAGTACCGCCTCGATTCACGCACCTGGACCATCGGTCGCCGGGCATTCCGCCATCACGAGCGGATGAGCCCGGGCGGCACGGTTAGGGCCCGCTTCGACTACAGCGGCCGCATCGTGAGGCTCGATGACGGGGGTGGCGAGGCGCTGACCTACGTCACGCTTGAGCCGGAGCTGATCGGCACCTTCCAGGACGCCGCGCACGAGGACCGCGTTCCGGTATCGCTGGCCGACGTGCCGGACTATCTGATAGACGCCGTCCTGACCATCGAGGACCAGCGGTTCTTCGAGCACGACGGCCTCGACCTGCGACGGATCGTCGCCGCCTCGCTCGCCAACCTGCGGGCCGGGCGGGTTGAGCAGGGTGCCAGCACACTTACCCAGCAGCTGGCCAAGAATCTGTTCCTCAGCCCGCGGCGCACGCTGATCCGCAAAGTGCGCGAGGCCGCCATCGCGGTCGTTCTGGAACACCGCTACGGCAAGGAGGAGATCCTCGAGGCCTACCTGAACGAGGTCTACCTCGGCCAGGACGGTGGGCTCGCCATTCACGGCGTGGGCCGCGCGGCACAGTACTACTTCGGTAAGGATGTCAGCGGGCTCGACCTCGGGGAATCGGCGACACTCGCCGGGTTGATCCGCGGCCCGGGTCTCTACGATCCACACCGACGGCCGCAAGTTGCCAGGACGCGTCGGGATTTCGTGTTGAAGCGGATGGCAGAGGTGGGAGCGATCGATGAAGAGAGCTGTCGAGAGGCGGTCAGTTCCCCGCTCGTCGTAAGGATGGAGCCCGAGCCGGCACGCAGCGCCCGCTACTTCATCGACTATGTGAGGGAGCAGTCGAGCTCCGCGGCTCAACAGCGGCTGGCGGGCGACGGCCTCGCCGTGTTCACCACGTTGGATATGCGGCTGCAGCGCGCCGCCGAGCGGGCCGTGCGGAGTGGCCTCGCCGGGCTCGAGTCGCAGTACCCTAACCTGGCCCGCGATGACTGGCCACTCCAGGCGGCCCTGGTGGCCCTCGATCCGCAGACCGGTGATATCCTCGCCATGGTGGGCGGCCGTGACTACGGTGCCTCGCAGTTCAATCGTGCGGTCAAGGCGCGCCGGCAGCCGGGCAGCGCCTTCAAGCCCGTGGTCACAATCGCCGCGCTATCGCGCCGCGAGGACGGCGCGGAAGACGAGGAACAATTGACTCTCGCCAGCGTCTTGCACGACGAGAGGTTCGTGGTAGAGACGCGTCAGGGGCCGTGGGAGCCGGTGAACTACGACGGCCGGTTCCGCGGCCCGATCACGTTGCGCGAGGCGCTCGAGCGATCCCTCAACGTCCCGTTCGCCAGGCTCGGGATGAAAGTGGGGCCGGAGCGGATCGTCGAGGCCGCGCGGGCTCTGGGAATCGAAGGTCGGCTGATCGCCGTGCCCAGCATCGCGCTCGGCTCGAACGAGGTGACGCCCCTGGAGCTGACGCGCGCCTACGGTGTGCTGGCGGCGGGTGGGTATCGCGCCGACTCGCGCGCCGTGTTGGGCGTGCTCGACCGTGACGGTAATCTGATCGTACGCAATGACCTGACCGGCGAGCAGGTCTACGACCCGGCGGAGTCGTATCTCGTGACCTCGGCCTTGCGTGGGGCGGTCGAGCGCGGCACCGGGCGTGGGCTGCGCTCGCTCGGCTACCGCGGCGACGTGGCCGCCAAGTCGGGGACGACGAACGACTTCCGGGACGGGTGGTTCATCGGCTATACCGCGTCCCTGACGGTGGGCGTCTGGGTCGGATTCGATGAGGGGGGGAGCATCGGCCTGCCCGGGGCGAGCGTCGCGCTGCCGATCTTCACTCGCTTCCTGGTCGACGCCATCGGTCCGTACGGCGACAGAGGGCAGTACGGTGGCCGCCGGTTCAGTGTGCCGTCGGGAATCGAGGCCGTGGAGATCGACCCGCGCACCGGCCTGCGCGCCGGCCCCGGCTGCCGCGGCGAGCGCGAGCTGTTCCTGGAAGGCACCGCGCCGCGCCGCAGTTGCTCGCCTTATTCGACAGTGCGTTGGCTGCATGACGGAGAGCAGTGGCTCAGCGAGCAGGCGCAGCGCCTACGCTTGGAGCTGCAGAGACTGTTGGAGCGAGAAGGCCGGCGCCGACGCGGAGGAGGCCGCTAGCCTCCGGCGTGTCCCGTCGGACACCGCACCGTCCGCCGCGCGTGTCCGCCCGAACACGAAGCCATCTCCCCGAGGCTGGAGCTCGGGTGGCACGTGCCGCGCAACCTCTTATCCCGCAACGACTTAGCCTGCCGACCCGCCGTAAGCGGGGTTTGGCACCTGCCCTGCCTCTCTGATTCCGTGAACGCCCCGCGGATGTGCGGGGATGGAACCCGGAGGAGGCTAAGCGTGATGGCGCTCAAGTTGCGGAGCGAATTGGTGCAGACGGCGGTGGCCGTCGCCCTCTGGGCACTCCTGGCCCTCTTGCTCGCCTGCTAGGGCTGGCTCGGCGAGGAGCGGCGGGGCTTGTCCAGATCGTCGAGGACGCCGGTCAGCCCCGGCCCGGGAAAGCGGCCGTCACGCCGGCGGAGAGGCTCAGCCAGGCGCCGTCGTCGCCCCAGACCATATCGCCGAATGCGACCCACGTGAACCCCGCTCCCACCTCGATCGCGACGTTCGAGCCGACCCAGTATCGCGCCCCGAGTGCGCCGCCAAACACCCAGCCCTTGTCGTTCTCGGAATCATCATCGGAATCGTCTGGGGCGCTCTGGAAGGAGACGCCTCCCCGCAGGGCGACAAACGGGTCGATGTTCCCGCCAAGCGGCGCCATCTGTGATGCCCCGACACCTTCCGCCGGCGACCCTCGTAGGGTTGATATGGGGACGGCCGCGTCCCTGAGCGAAAGCCCCATCCCGCCCCTCCGCCTGGGCCTCTGACCGATAGTGCTTGACAGCGCCGCGGAGGGGGCTTAGTATGGGCGATGTGAAAGATTTTTTTCATTAAACCGCGATTTGGGGAGGCTCTGTGACGAGAGCCGAGTTGACCCGGCTGAGCCGCCGGGAGCGGCAGATCATGGAGGTCCTCTACCGCTTGGGTGAAGCGAGCGCGGCGGACGTGGTCGGTCGCATGGATCCTGATCCCGGCTACGACTCGGTTCGGGTGACGCTGGGGATCCTGGAGAAGAAGGGCCACGTGAAGCACCGTCAGGAAGGGCGTCGCTATATCTATACGCCGACGGTACCGCACGAGGCGGCCTCGCGGTCGGCGATTCGCAATGTATTGCAGACGTTCTTCCGCGGGTCGCCGTCGCGGGCAATCCTCGCGCTGCTCGGCATGTCGAGGCTGTCGAGAGAAGAGCTGGATGTGATCGCCGAGTGGATCGAAGAGGAGAGAAAGTCGCATGAGTCAGATGCTGGCTAATCCATACACGGCGCTCGTTTTCGACCTGGCGATCGATGTCCTGCTGAAAGGCACGATAGTGCTGGGTGTCGCGGGAGTGGCTGTGTGGAGTCTGCGGGGCGCTTCGGCTGCGGTGCGCCACGCGGTGTGGACGGTAGCGCTGGGCTGCCTGCTGTTTCTTCCGGGTCTATCGGCCTGGCTGCCGGCGTGGAAGCTGGAACCGATCTACGTGTCGCTAGAGGCGCCGGCCGTTGTCGCCGGCGACGTGATCGTGCCTGTCGAGGGCCCGGTATCGAGGTCAGCTGGCTCGAGTGACGGCGAGTTGGGTAGCGAGGCGAGCGAGAAGCGGGAAGCCGGCGCGACCGTCGATTTCGGTGAGGCGAAGCGCGCGTCGCAGGGGTCGGCCGCTGCAGCGGGGCGGGCGAGAGTCGAGGCATCGGAGCCAGCGGGGCCCTCCACCGCCGCTGTCGTCCTGGTCGTTTGGGCGCTGGGTGTCCTCGCCCTGCTCGCCCGCCTCTCGTTGGACACGTTGCGCGTGCACGGTATCACGCGCCGCGCCCGGGCCTGTCGCTCGGCGGAGGTCTGCGGGTTGGCCGAGCGAATCGTCGCCGAGTTGGGGATTCGGCGGCGGGTTCGCGTGGTAGTCAGCTCTGAGGTGTCGGTACCACTGACCTGGGGTGTGTCTCTGCCTGTGGTGATCCTACCGGAGAGCGTGGCCAGGTGGACGATGGAACGGAAGCGGATCGTGCTGCTGCACGAGCTGGCACACGTGGCGCGCTGGGACTACGCCATCCTGTTGATGGTCGAGCTGGTCTGCGCCGTCTACTGGTTCAACCCGCTGGTCTGGCTCGCCGCGCGGCAGGGCGCCATGGAGCGCGAGCGCGCCTGTGACGACCGGGCGCTGCACGTCGGCGTCAGGTCGGACGTCTATGCCACACATCTCTACGAGATCGCGCGCGCGCAGGTCGAGAGCGATACACCGCGCGCGGCGTTCGCCATGGCGCATGCCTCCAATCTGGCGCGGCGCGTTCGCAGCATCTTGGCCCGGGAACTGGACCGCACGCCTCTGTCTCACAATCAGCTGGTTTCGGCAACGGTTGCCGCTCTGCTCGTCGCCTTCCCGCTGGCGAGCGTCGAGCTATGGGGTACGGCCACCGCCGAACTGTACAAAACGATCCAGCAGGGCGACCCCGTGATGCAGCGGATCAGCCAGCTCGAGGACGATGACTCCCACGTGCGACGCTACGCGGCCTGGGCGCTCGGCGAACTCGAGAGCGAGCGAGCCGTGGTGCCGCTCATCGAGGCGCTCGACGACGGAGACCCCGACGTGCGGCTGGTCGCCGCCTGGGCGCTGGGCGAGATCAAAGACGACGTTGCTGTCTACACCCTCATCGAACTGCTCGAGGATGACGACCGCTTCGTTCGTGAAATGGCCGCACTCTCGCTGGGTGAGATCGAGCACCCCAACGCCGTCCAACCGCTGAACGAGGCGCTTCGCCGCGACGAGCGACTGAGGGAACCGGTGATCTGGGCGCTGGGTGAGATCGATACCAGAGATGCCAACCGGGCCCGCAACGCCGCTTTCGCCGGCTGGGGCCGCGGCTCCCGGGGCAACGATGAGGTTTGGACGGGCCGGCTCGGATCCAACGAGGCCCGCCCCATAGCCGGCGACCTAGACGCCTTGATCGCGGCACTCCGCGACGACGATCCCAGAATGCGGCGCTCGGCCGCAGAGTGGCTGGGAATTCGCGGCGACGAGCGGGCGGTCGACCCGCTGCTCGACACGCTGCGCGATCCGCGGCCCGCGGTACGCGCCATGGCCGTCTGGGCCCTCGACGAGATCAACCCATCACGTCACCAGCCCACACGCTAGCGACGTAAGACCACAAAAGGAGAGGCGGAACAGCATGTCACTATACGAAAAGTTCTTTTCAATAAGTGTGGCTCGCTTGATCTTCTTCGTCGCGCTGGCCGGCGCACTCGCCACAGTGGCTCCGGATGTCCTGCCGAAGCTGACTGCCGAATTACGGGGGGCGGTCCAAGGGGACGACGCGGTTGCGCGGCGGGCTAGCGAGCTCCAGGACGCTGATCCTCTGGTGAGGCGCTACGCGGCCTGGGCGTTGGGCGAGCTGGAGGACACCCGGGGCGTGAGGCCGTTGATCGAGGCTTTGGAGGACAGAAACGCCGACGTGCGTCTGGTGGCCGCTTGGGCCCTGGGTGAGATCAAAGACAACATGGCGATTCCGCCGTTGATCGAGTCGCTGGCGGACGAGGATCCGCTGGTTCGGGAGATGTGCGTCCTGGCGTTGGGGGAGATCGAGCATGCGGCGGCGGTGGAGCCGCTGGGCGAGGCGTATCGGCGCGAGAGTGGGTTGCGCGAGCCGGTGATCTGGGCATTGGGCGAGATCGGCGGCAGGGAAGCGGAGGCGGAGCGAGGGGCGGTCTTCGCCGCCTGGGGACGCGGCTCGTGGGAGAACGACGAGGTGTGGACGGGCCGACTCGGCTCGACGGAAGCGCGTGCTCTGGCCGGCGAGCTGAGCGCTTTGCTGGCCGCGCTGGGCGACGACGATCCGTGGATGCGGCGTTCGGCGGCGGAATGGCTCGGGCGCTTGGACGACGAGCGGGCGGTGGACGGGTTGCTGGATGCGCTGCGTGATCCGGAGCCGTCGGTGCGGGCGATGGTGGTGTGGGCGCTCGATGAGACGAACCCGTCGCGCCGTCGCGACGACAAGCGGGACGAAAGGTATGAGCACTAACAGAGCGGCCGGCGTCCTGGCCCTTGTCGTAGGGTTGAGCGGCGCGGCATCACCGTCGCAGGGAGCGTCGGGGCTACGCGTCCAGACACAGGTTGACGAGTCGCGGCGGGATGAAGCGTACCTCAATCTGCCGCGACTCGGGGGGCCGGTAGTCCTGGATGGGGTGAGCGACGAGCCGGCGTGGCAGGTCGTCGAGCCGCTCCCACTGACCATGTACACGCCGACGGCGGGCGGCGAGCTGACCGAGCGGACGGAGATCCGGGTGGCCTACGATGAGGGCTACCTTTACGTCGCTGGTCGCTTCTACGACTCCGATCCAGCCGGGATACAGGTCAATTCGATGTACCGCGACCGTCTGAGCGGCGACGACTGTTTCGGCATAGTGGTCGACCCGTTCAACGACAACGATATCGGGCTCTGGTTCTGGACGACGCCGGCCGGGGTCCGCGGTGACGTATCGATCAGCGGTGACGGTCAAGGTGCGTGGAACGGCAGCTGGGACACGCACTGGGATGTCGCGGCCGTACAGACCTCGGAAGGCTGGTTCGCCGAGTTGCGTATTCCCTTTTCGAGCCTCGGGTTCCAGGCCGTGGCCGGGCGAGTCGAGATGGGCATCTCGGCCTACCGCTACATCCCTCGCAAGAACGAACGACAGGTCTTCCCGGCGATCGCGCCCGAGTTCGAGTACCTCCGACCGTCGCTCGCCCAGGACGCGGTCCTCGAAGGGGTGACCACCCACCGGCCGGTCTACCTGACACCGTACGTGCTGAGCGGTGTCGGGCAGAACTCGGAGCTCAACGAGCCCGAGAACGGGTACGACCTCAACAGCGAAGGCGAGTTCCAGCTCGGCGGCGACCTCCGGTACGGCGTCACCAGTAACCTCACGCTGGACTTCACGGTCAACACCGACTTCGCCCAGGTCGAGGCCGACGACTACCAGGTCAACCTCACCCGCTTCAATCTGTTCTATCCCGAGAAGCGTCGCTTCTTCCAGGAGCGTTCCGGTGTCTTCGACTTCTTCACCGGGGGTGCGACGCGCCTGTTCTACAGCAGGCAGATCGGGCTCTACGCGGGAGAGGCGATCCCGATCATCGCGGGCGCCCGGCTGGTGGGGCGCGCCGGGGAGTGGGACCTCGGTGTCCTGAGCATGCAGACGCAGCGCAGCAGCTACCTGCCGGCGGAGAACTTCGGCGTCGCCCGGGTCCGTCGCAGGATGTTCAACCAGTACTCGAACGCCGGTGCGATGCTGACCACCCGCTTCGGTGATGACGGTTCCTACAACGTGGCGTACGGTCTCGACGGCACGTTCCGGTTAGGTGGCGACGATTACTTGGCGATCCGCTGGGCCCAGACGTTCGATGACGGCGTCATCGACGAGCACGGCTTCCGCTTCGCCGAGGCGAGCGCCCTACGGGTCTACGTCAACCGGGCGCGAGAGCGCGGATTCTCCTACTTTTTCAGCGCGCGCAGATTCGGCCCCGACTACCGCCCCGAGATGGGATTCGTGACCCGGGAGAATTTCAGCGACTTCGACTACTCGCTCGCCTATTTTCACTATCCGGAGGCTGGACCGCTGCGCAGGATCGACCCCTTCCAGCTGTTCGGCTCGCTCGCCCTGCGCAACCCGGACGGCAGTGTCGAGTCGTTCTTCGTCGAGCACGATGTCGATCTGCTCTGGCGGTCCGGCTCGCGGATCGGGCTCGATCTCGAGCTGTACTACGAGGACCTGCGCGAGCAGTTGCGGTTTCCGCGTGACACCTACGTGCCGCCCGGCAGCTATTGGTTTCCGCGCTTCGAGTTCGACTACAGCCTGCCGCCGGGCCGGGCGTTCCGGACCTCGCTGGGTGGCGGCGTGCAGAGGTTCTACGACGGCTGGTTGGCGAACCTGTGGCTGGCGCCCGTCTGGTACGTGTCGCCGCATCTGGAGCTTGGCATGATGTACACGCTGGACGTCGTCCGCTTCCCCGATCGCGAGCAGGGCTTCGACTCGCACCTCGTGCGCCTCAGGGTAGGTACGGCGCTCGACACGAGGCTCTCGATGAACGCCTTCATCCAGTACAGCAACGTCGGTGACCAGGGGGCGGCGAACGTTCGCATACGCTACAACTTCGCCGAGGGGAACGACCTCTGGCTAGTCTACAACGAGGGGGTCAACTTCAACCGCGATCGCACGGATCCGGCGCTGCCGATCACCGACAACCGGACCCTACTGCTCAAGTACACTTATACGTTCGCCTGGTGAGAAGTGTGCGCTGTCCGAGCTGACGGTTGTGCGCGGGCTTCCCCGGGCCCGGCGCGCCGAGCGGTCAGATGACCTTGTTCACGACCGCCGCTATTTCCCGCAACTCGGTCATCAGTCTCTCGAACGCCGGGAAGTCGAGCGACTGGAATCCATCAGAGAGGGCGTCGGCGGGACTCGGGTGGACCTCGACGATCAGCCCATCGGCGCCCGCGGCGAGGGCGGCTTTGCTGGCCGGGCCGACGAAGCTGCTGCGGCCCGAGCTATGGGATGGATCGACTATGATAGGAAGATGGGTCAGCTCGTGCAGGGCAGGTATCGCCAGGATATCCAGCGTGTTACGTGTGTAGGTCTCGAAGGTGCGAATGCCACGCTCGCACAACACCACCCGCTCGTTGCCGCCCGCGAGTATGTACTCGGCCGCTAGCAACAGCTCTTCCAGCGTAGCGCTCATGCTCCGCTTCAGAATCACCGGCTTGTCTGTCTTACCCACCTCCTTGAGCAGCTCGAAGTTCCTCATGCTGCGAGACCCGATTCGCAGCATGTCGACGTGCTCGGCCAGAAGCTCCAGGTGGGCGGCGGACAAGACCTCAGTCTCCACGAGCAGGCCGGTTTCCTGTCTGATCGAGCTCAGGATCTCGATGCCCTCGGGCCCGTAGCCCTGGAAGGAATACGGTGACGTTCTGGGCTTGAACAAGGAACCGCGGTAGATCTTGGCCCCCGCCTTCTCGACCGCGCGCGCCGCCGCCAGCGCCTGTTCGCTGCTCTCCACGGCACAGGGCCCCGCGATGACGGTGAACTTGCCACCGCCGATCTCGATGCCGTCGCACCGTACGCAGGTCAGATGCTCGACGCCTCGCCGTCGAACTCGTGTATTGTCCAGTCTATCCATCGTCGCTGTCTAGCTGTCTACCGGCCCCCCGCTGCGCCGGCCGGATCGTCGTCTATCAGTAGACCCGGGTCAGTCCCCCTGGCCCTGGATGCGCCTCCTCAGGTCGTCGATTCTGCTTCGCAGCTGACTCTCCAACCTGGCGTTCCCGGGATTCAGTCGCAACGCCGACTCGAACTCCCGAATTGCAGCCTCGAGATCACCGTTTCTGGAGTACAGGTCGCCCAGGGTAACGCGGCCCTCGAGGTAACCGGGGGCTTGCGCCAGCCCGTTCTCGAAGGCCGTTATCGCCTCTGGAATCGAGCGGCCTTCTCTGATGAGAGCCTCGCCTAGCATGAACCATGCCGTCGGGTTGTTGGCGCTTATGTCCACGACATGCTGGAACACCGTGACCGCCTTGTCGTATTGCGCCGACTCATAATAGACTCGGCCCAGATTCACGTGGACGTAGCTATTGTTCGGATCCAGAGACGCCGCCTTGAGCAGCGCGTTTTCCGCGCACTCGAAATCCCTGGTCAGAAGGCAGACGCGCCCGAGATTCATCAGGCCGGCCAGGTTCATCGGCTCGAGCTCCACGACCCTGCGAAACGCGACCAGTGCCTCAGGGTAGTCCTCCATCAAGGCGCAGACCTCACCCAGGTGGTTGTGCGCCTCCGCGTCGTTCGGGTCGCGTTCCACGAACGCCTCGAACGTCCGCCGTGCGTTCGCCAAGTCGTTCACGGCACGATAGCTCACTCCGAGGTTGAAGCGGGCATCCATGTTCTCGGGGTCGAGTGCCAGTACCCCCTCGAAATGCCTTACCGCTCGCCGGTAGTCGTTCCGTTGCATGTATATCGCCGCCAGCTTCCCGTGCACGCCCAGGGCGGTAGCGCTGTCGACGTCGAGATCCAGCAGCATCCGCAGCTCCCTCTCCGCTTCGTCCAGTTCCGACCTGATCAGATGGACCGTACCGAGGTTGTAGCGCGCTTCGATTTGACGCGGATCGAGTCGCAGCGCCGTGCGGAACTCGGTTTCCGCCTTGTCGTACTCCTGCATCTGCACGTACAGGTTGCCGAGGTCCTTGTGCACGATCGGCGAGTTGGGATCGATCTCCAGCAGGGAGCGGAACGTCTCTTCCGCTTCCTCGTAGTCGCCTCGCTCGGCGTAGATGCTACCCAACGAGTAAAGTGCGCCCGTGTTCTGAGGGTTCATTCGCACTGACTTCGAGAACTCTTCTTCCGCTCGGTCATACAGGCGGAACTGCTCGTAGATTCGGCCGCTGCGATAGTAGTTGTAGTCGTCGATGAATCTCTCTTCGATGACTCGACCGGAGGCGGGAGAGATGTTGACGAATTCCGGGATGTTTACAGCTCTGTCCGCAGCCGTGAAGTTTCGAAGCCAGACCGGGCGGCTATCGTTGCCGTTCTCATCGATGTGCGTCAGAAAGAGCTGAGTATACGGGCCGAACACTTTCGTGGAGAAGACCAGCCACTTGCTGTTCGGCGACCAGCTGTGCCACGAGTTCATGCGGTTCGTGTTGGCGTTCAGCAGCCTCGGTTCTCCGCCTTCGGCGGGAACGATGTAAAGCTTGCTGTCCGGCTGGAGGAGCATGAAGCTGTGCGCCTGGGTGAACACCAGCCACTTGCCATCGGGAGAGACCTTGGGGAAGTAGTTGCTCATCCCGTTGTGCGAGGCGCCCTCGATCGGCTCGGGTGTGCCACCGCGCCCGTCATTGAACGGGACTCGGTACAGGTTGAACCGGAATCGCTTGCCGCCCTCCTGCGCCTTCCACAAGTACTCCTCGCCGCCCAGCACCTCGGCGCACTCTTCGACGCTCAGCAGTATGTCGTAGACAGGGTTCTCGGTCTCCAGTTGGGCGGCATTGTTCCGCGCGAAGTACACGTACTCACCATTCGGGCTCCAGCCGGCGTTGGCTTGGACATAGGCCTCGTCGTCGGCGCCGGGTAGTGCTGTGATCTCGCCCGTCGCGCGGTCGTAATAGGCGAGGATGCCCATGACCGGGAAGAAGATCTGGGAGAACAGGATGTCCTCTCGGGGCAGGAAGACCACCCTGTCCTTCACGCCGGCGAGCACGTAGCGGCCGTCGGGAGACACCCGCGCCAGCATTCCGAAGGTCGGGATCTCCATGCCCGGGACGTAGTCGGTCCAGCTGATGAGCTTGTCTCTGGAGAAGACGGTCTCTTGCTCGAACGGTGTGAGGACGTATGCGCCCTTGTCGTTGCCGACATCAACGTCCATCCCCAGGTATTTCCCGTCCGACGAGAAGGAGTGACAGTTACCACAGACCGGCAGATTGGTCAGCACCGTGGGTGGCGGCTCGTACGATGAGATGTCGCCCAGGCGCCACCTGATCATCGGCACGTTTCTGAGGGCGAAGCTGAACGGTAGGGGCACGTCTCGGTAGAAGATAGGCGCGCCGACGGAATCGGTCGAAGTCGAGATCTTAACGCTGTCGCTGGATAGGGTCACGCGTATGCCGGGAACGGTCCGCAGGCTGGTGACCGTGATGGTTGCCGGCTTGTCGATGGAACGCTGCTTCATCACTTCCCAGGTGAACCTGTCCGGTGTCCAGGCCGTCGTGTCCACCTCGACGTTTAAGGGATCGGTGTCGTCATGGAAGTCGACGCTGACACGCCACCTATTGGCCCGAGAGTTACTATCGTCCCACCAGACGGTGGGCGCGATGATCTCCGGCGGAAATAGAGAGCCATCGAAAGGATAGATGATCGACAGCTCATCCGTGCCGCGCTGTAGAAGCGGGGGCAGGGCGGCGCGATACAGCACTCCGAGGACCAGGAGAGCGAGGGCGCCGATGACCAGTAGAGGCAGCCAACCGCGGCGCGTGCCGCTGGCGGCCGGTGGATCCTCGCTGGCCGAGTGGTTGCCCTCTGGTTGTCCCGTTGGCTGCGCGTTATCGCGGCGCTTCTGTCTCTTCCTAGACGCATTTGTCATCGTACACTCTCCACAGGTGCAGCATCCTTCGCGTGGCGCGATTCGGAACCGCGCCCTCTGCTCCGCTCCGACTTCGCCGCATCGAGTTCGATCTCGAACAGGAGGTCAGCGCGGCAGATGTCGGCGTGCGAGACTACGATTCGCTCGGTAGGCAGTCCGTAACGGCTGCAATGAGCGTTCAACAGCTCGAAGTCGCCTGGGTGCTTGAAATACGCGTTTCCCCGTGTGACATCGGCGAAGCCCATACCACGTGATTGGAGGATGGCGTCGACCACCTCCAGGGTGCGTGCGATTTGCGCCTGCACATCACCGATGTGCATGGTGCTCCCGTTGGGGTCGATGCTCGCCGTCCCTGAGACCAAGACCGATCGATGTTCCGGGCTCGATATTTCAGCGGCCCGGGAAAAAGAGCTGCCATAGTCCCGGGCAGGGCACTGCAGAGGCGACGCTACCTCGCTGACAGCGATGTCATCGCCCTTCGCCTGCATCGCCAGGGCGGTGGCGACGACCGCTAGATCGCCGGGATTCCCACCACCGATTCCGGTGCTCGCCGGAACGTATCTATTGAACATGCCACTCGCGGCGTAGGTCTCGGTCCTCACCGCATTGAAGTCGGAATACCACTCCAGGATGTCCTTGATAAAGAACCATGTTCGGACGACACAGGTCAGGTCCATCCCGGCGAGTGCGAGCCCCTTTTCCAGCGCCTCGAACGTCTCGCGTGCTTGCGCCTCGCGCGACCTGGACCGGTCATCGGCATGCAGATCGCCCAATACGCAGTACCTCGCGTACTCGTCCTCGAACATGCGGCCCACGATGCTGCTGCCGAGACGGAGCGGGACCACCGACACTCCGGAGACCGCATGGACCTGTACTCCCGCAATCTCACCGCCCTCGCGACGATCCCCGTAAACGTACGTGACCGGCCAATCGACACGGCCGAATCGCTCACGCAACGCCTCGCCGCTGCCCCGGTCGGTACCGGCCGCGCTGAAGATCCGCATCTCGAGGATCTCGGCCTCCAGCTCACGTAACACTCCCAGCAAGCGGCCCAGCAGAGACGGGAATTCTTCGGACGCGGTCGGGAGAGCCGTGGCGAAAACCTCTTGCACACCAACGCGTTCCAGGCAGCGGAGCTCTATTCCTCGACCGCCTCGATTCGCCGGGTGTGCGCCTCCTGATTCCATGAGGTCTCACCTTTCTCACCTACCGCCTTGGCACGGCACAGCCCGTCACCGATGCGTGAAGCAGCCAACCGCGCCGGGTTGTCGGGCTTGACCTCGCTGAGGACGAACAGCATGAGGATGCGGGAAACGAGGTGGGAACGCAAGGAATAACGAATATCAATATTGGAGCATATCGCCCCACAGCTTGCCATTTCAGCCGCTGCCAGCCGCGGTGGCCGGGCCCGCAGGGCAGCCGATTGCCGGGCGCGACGCGAGTTCCCATCTTGCGGCTGGGAAGTCCACTACAGACGGCGCGGGTATCAGTCAAGCGCTCCATCTCAGGAAGCCAGCACGGAGGTGCTCCGATGGTAAGACGTCATTCTTTCGGCCCGCTGCGGCTGATCGTTTCGGTTCTGGTTCTGTGCGCGCTCGCCGTGCCGCGGGGAGCGGCGGTCGCGCAGGAAGCGGCGGTCGCGCAGGAAGCGGCGATCGCGGCCGAGCGGCCGATCGAGCTGCCTGACATTCTCGAGTGGAAGCGGATCGGCTCGGCGACGGTCACGAAGGACGGGCGCTGGTTCGCCTACGTGCTGGGCCCCAACGAGGGCGACAGCGAGGTCATCTTGCGGAGTACGGTTGACGATACGGAGCACAGGTTCCCGGTGGGCGAGGCGCCGCGCTATGGCGGTTCGGTGGTTTTTTCGGAGGACTCGCACTGGCTCGCCTTCAGGGTCTATCCCGATCGCGAGACAGGCAAGCGGCTCGAGCAGCAGAGAAAGCCTAGGCGTAACAAGGTCGGTTTGGTGGAGCTGGCGACGGGCGAAATGACGGAGTTCGAGGATGTCCGCGCTTTTCGGTTCGCCGGTGAGGCCGGTGGCTGGATCGCGCTGCATCGCTATGCGCCCGAGGGTGAAGGCGGAGGTAACGAGAACGATAAGGCCCGGGGCTCCGACCTGCTGCTCCACGATCTGGAGAGCGGTACGCAGTTGAGCATCGGGAATGTGTCGGAGTTCGCGTTCGACGAGTCGGGCCGCTGGCTGGCCTGGCTGATCGACACTGAGGGTAAGGCCGGCAACGGCGTTCAGCTGCGCGACATGGAGAGCGGGGTAGTGCGCGTTCTGGAGAGCGACGAGGCGGCTTATCGGAGCCTCAACTGGACCGACGAGGACGACGGGCTGACGGCGCTCAAGGGCGTCGAGGACGAGGACTACGAGGAGCCGCTCTATAGCGTCATCGGATTCAAAGACTTCGGTGGGCGGGGGCCGACGAAGATCGTCTACGACCCGCAGCAGGATCCTAGCTTCCCTGAGGGCATGACGATATCGCCGAACCGCACGCCCGAGTGGACGGAGCCGCTCGACGCCATCCTGTTCGGGATCTATGAGGCGGAGATGAAGAAGGATGCCGAGGAGGAGGAAGAAGAGGCGGCGACGCCGGAAGAGGAAGGCGAGGAAGAGGAGGGTGAGGAAGAGGAGGAGCGGCCGGCGCGGCGCGGCGCGGACGAGGAGGACGAGCTCGAGAAGGCGGACCTGGTGATCTGGCACTGGCAGGACGACAGGCTGCAGTCGATGCAGCAGGTCCAGGAAGGGCGGGACAAGAACTTCAGCTACCTGTCGGTCTACCACGTGGAGGACGGCCGCTTCGTCCGCCTGGCCGACGACGACGTTCGCCAGGTGACGGCATCGCCGAAGGGCCGTTGGGCCGTCGGCTACGACGTCGAAGACTACGAGTTGATGGGTAACCTGGACGGCCGGCGCTACCGTGATGTCTACGCCATCGACATGCGCACCGGCGAGCGGCGGCTGGCCCTCGAGGGTAGTCGTTGGAGCCTCGGCCTGTCACCCGACGGCGGTCATCTGCTCTACTACCAGGACGGCCAGTATCATACGTACGAGATGGCCAGCGGGCGGCATTTCAATATCACCCAGAATGTCCCCACCTCTTTCATCAACACCGAGGACGACCACAACGTCGTCGATCCGCCCATCTACCCCATCGACTGGACCAGCGATAGCCGGTACGTCTTGCTGTACGACAACTGGGACATCTGGAAGGTCGCCGTGCACGGCGATCGCGGGGTCAACCTGACGGTTAACGGCAAGGCCGACGGCATCCGCTATCGTCGGCGTTTCAGGCTCGATCGGGACGAGGAGGGGATCGACCTGTCGAAGCCGGTCTACTTGGGGCCCTACGGCGAGTGGACGAAGAAGGCGGGGCTGGGTCGGATCAACCGGGGCAGGCCGGGCGTCGAGCTGTTGATGTGGGACGACGCCGGCTACGGGTCGTTGATCAAGGCGGAGGACGCCGACATCTACCTGTTCACGCGGGACACCTACGAGGACTATCCGAACTACCACGTGACCGACGCGTCGTTCCGGCGGCCGCGGCAGATAACCGACGCCAACCCTCAGCAGTCGGAGTTCGCTTGGACCGCGGGCTCCATGCTGCTGGACTACGAGAGCGAGCATGGCGATCGGCTTCAGGCGGCTCTCCACCTGCCGGCGGACTACGAGGAAGGGGAGAGTTATCCAACCATCGTGTATATATATGAGAGGATGTCCCAGACGCTGAACCGCTACACGACGCCCAGCGCCAGCGGGTTCAACAAGTCGGTCTACACGAGCAACGGTTACGCGGTGCTGATGCCCGACATCACGTATCGGGTGGACGACCCCGGGATGTCGGCGGTCTGGTGCGTGCTGCCGGCGTTGGAGGCGGCGATCGAGACGGGTGTCGTTGACCCGGAGCGGGTGGGACTGCAGGGCCATTCCTGGGGCGGCTACCAGACGGCGTTCCTGATCACGCAGACGGATGCCTTCGCCGCGGCGCTGGCCGGCGCGCCGCTGACCAACATGATCAGCATGTACAGCTCGATCTACTGGAACTCGGGTAGCGCGAACCAGCCGATCTTCGAGAGCAGTCAGGGCCGCTTCAGCGGCGGCTACTGGGAGGTGCCGGAGGCCTACACGCGGAACTCGCCGGTCTACTTCGCGGAGAATGTGACGACGCCGCTCCTGCTGCTGCACAACGACCAGGACGGCGCGGTGGATTGGAACCAGGGGATCGAGTACTTCAACACGTTGCGCCGGTTGGAGAAACCGGTGGTAATGCTCCAGTACGTCGGCGAGAACCACGGGGTGCGGAAGCCGGCGAACCAGAAGGACTACACGGTCCGCATGCGCGAGTTCTTCGATCACTATCTCAAAGGCGAGCCGGCGCCCGACTGGTGGACCGAGGGTGTCCCGCACCTGGAGCTGGAGGAGCACCTCGAGGAGCGGGCGAAGCAGGTGTCCGAGAAGAAAGTGGAGGAGGAGGGAGAGGGTTCGTGAGGGCGGCCGTTGGGTTGGCGGCGGACGGCCAAACGGCGGGAGGTGAGCGATGAAGACAATGAGAGTGTCCGGTCTGATAGCGATTCTCGCACTCACGATCGCCTGCCCGTTGGCTGCTCAGCGGGCCGAAGACCGTCTCATCACGGTCCGCGGTGAGGCCGAGGTCCGGGTCGTACCGGACGAAGTAATATTGACGCTGGGTGTCCAGACTTCCGACCACGACCTCGGGATCGCCAAGGCGGAGAACGATCGGCGCGTCGCGGCGGTTCTGGCGGCGGCTGAGCAACATGGGGTCGAGCGAGAGCACCTGCGGACCGATTACCTGCAGATCGAGCCGCGGTACCGAGACCGCTACGAAGGGGTCGACTTTCTCGGCTATTGGGTCCAGAAGACCATCGTGGCGCGATCGCGTGAGATAGGTGAGTTCGAGGACCTGCTGTCGGCGGTCCTCGAGGCGGGAGCGAACTTCGTTCACGGGATCGACTTCCGCACCACGGAGCTGCGGCAGCATCGCGACCGAGCACGTGCGCTGGCCTTGCAGGCGGCGGCCGAGAAGGCGGAAGCGATGGCTGCGGAGTTGGACCTGGAGCTGGGCCGGCCGCGCTCGATTCGTGAGGACCACTACGGCTGGTGGTCTTCGTACGGTGCCTGGTGGGGCCGCCGTGCCGGTGGTGCGACGAGCCAGAACGTGGTTCAGACCGTCGGCTCGGCGACCGTGCAGCTGGAGGGACCGACGACGCCCGGCCAGCTCTCGGTCACGGCGCGGGTGACCGTGAGCTTCGAGCTGGAATGAGCCCGCGCATGCCTCTACAGCAGGTTCTCTAAGCCGAGCGAGTCGGCGTAGGCGAACAGCGCCGGCAGTCCGCCGGTGTGCAGGAAGACGACCGTGCGGTCGCGGGCCACCAGGCCGCGTCGTATGTGATCGATCAGACCCGCCATCGCCTTCGCGGTGTAGACGGGGTCGAGCAGCAGCGCATCGCAGCGGCCCGCCAGCTGCATGGCCTCGCGCGCCGCGTCGGTCAGGGCGCCGTAGCCGGGCCCGACGTAGTCGACGATGCTGGTGATGTCGTCGGGCTCGAGTCGCGTCGGCAGGCCGAGTATCTCGGCGCACTCGTTCCCGAACGACGAGATGCACTCGGCGAACGTCCAGCCCGGTCTGATCGGCTGCGGCAAAGCCGGCAGGCCGATCAGGCGGACCCGGGAACCGCAGTGCTTGGCGGCGATAGCCAGGCCGGCCTGTGTGGCGTCCGACGAGCTGAGCCAGATCTCGTCGATCGTCAACTCGGCCTCCTCGGCCTGTTCGATGAGCTCGACGAGCGTCTGCGCGTAGGCGACGGCGTAGCGTCCCAGCCGCGACTCGTCGCCGACGCGCCCGATGTACACCCGCTTTCCACGCGCCTCGAGCCGCTTCGCGCGCTCGCGGATCCGCTCTCCGTGCTCGGCCCACTCGATTCCCTCGATAATCTCGACCTTCGCGCCGACCAGCAGATCGAGCAGCAGTCCGCCCTGGATCTCGTCGTCCCGTTCACCGCGCACCTTGCGGAGCAGCAGATGACACTCCAGGCCCAGCTTCGCGCAGGCGGCCGCCAGCTGCCGGCAGTAGTTCGACTGGACCGCCGCACCCGCCACCACGGTGTCGACTCCCTCCTCGATGGCCTGGCCCAGCACGAACTCGAACATCCGCGTCTTGTTGCCACCGGTCGCCAGCCCCGTGAGGTCATCGCGTTTCACCCAGATCTGCGGACCGTCCAATTCACGGGTGAGCCCCGGGCAGTGCTCCAGCGGCGTGGGCAAACTGGCGAGCGCGACCCGCGGCCGTGCCTGCAAGGCCTCGCGCAGCTCGGCTAGGCGCCGCTCATCGGCGTTTCTCATGGACCACGCTCCACCACAAGGAGCTCGAGGTGCGAAGGGAACTCGCGCGTCCGGAACACGCGTTGTTCCGCGTCTTGATAATCCTCCTCCGTCGCGTGATAGATATCGACGAAGGTTTGCGGGTTGCGGTCGATCACCGGGAACCACGTGCTCTGAACCTGCACCATGATTCGGTGATCTTTCAGGAACGTGTGGCACTTGTCACCGAGGTCGAAGCTGATCTCCGTGACTTGATTGGGAATCATGGGCTCGGGGTTCTCGAAGCTGTTGCGGTACTTGGAGCGGAACACTTCGCCGGCGAGCAGCATCTGAAAGCCGCCCATCCGCATGCCAGAGTCGACGCCGCGTTTCCAGCTCCCGTCCGGATACACATCGATCAGCTTGACGATCCAGTCGGCATCGGTGCCGGTCGTCGAGACGAAGAGGTTGGCGATGACAGGGCCGGCGATGGTGATGTCCTCGGTCAATACGTCGGATTGGTAGACCAATACGTCCGGCCGGCGCGCCGCGAACCGCTGGTCCTCGACCATCCACAGATGCCCCTGACGCGTGGCAATCCCCGCCGACCACGGTACGGGTTTGTCCAAATCGCTCAAATACGAGTCGTGGGCGTCGCTTGCATCGCCGGAAGGGGACTCGAACGAGAGCCCGCCGCCGGCGTGGAGATAGAGCGACTTCTTTGTCGCTTCTTCTGGAGGCCAGTGGTCGTAGGACCGCCATTCATTGGAGCCAGTCTCGAAGACCAGCGCCTCGGGTAGATCGAGCGGCCCCTCATCCTTCAGGTAGTAGTTGAAGAACGGGAACTCGACGTTCTCACGGAAGTACTCGCCTGTCCTCTGCACGAAGTTGATCTCGCCCAGCGCATCACCATCCATCGACGCCCAGCCGCCGTGCCGCCACGGTCCAATGACGATCGTGCTCTTGTTGTCGGGGTCATTCGCCTCCATGGTGTAGTAGATGTCCATCGGGCCGCGAAAGTCCTCTGCATCGAACCAGCCGGCGACGTGCAGCACACCGAGCTCGATATCCTGAAGGTGTGGCAGGACGCTCTGTCGTTTCCAGTAGTCATCGTAGTCGCCGTGTTCCATGTACTCGTTCCAAGTCGGAACACGGCTGTGCAGGTACTGCGCATCCACGTTCGATAGGACGCCGAGGTCTAGGAAGAACTGGTACCCGTCGGGGGTACCGTAGCTGAAGCGCGTCGGGCCGGCTGTGGAGGGACCGGTCCTTTGGCGGGCGCTGCGGACCAGCCAATCGAAGGTGTACATGAGGCGGAAGGCGCCGTTGTGATGGAAGTCGTCTCCGGTCCACATGTCGGCGGGCGATGCTTGTGGGGACGACGCCACCAGCGCCGGGTGGGCATCGATCATCCCCATCACGGCCTGGAAGCCGGGGTAGGAGATGCCGTAAATGCCGACACGGCCGTTGTTGTTCGGCACGTTCTCCAGCAGCCACTCGATGGTGTCGTAGGTATCGCTGCTCTCGTCGGTATCCTGAGGGCCCCGCTTGTCCGGCTTGTGAGGCCGCATGACCACGAAGTCGCCCTCCGACATGTACGTTCCACGCACGTCCTGGTACACGAAGATGAAGCCCTCCTGCGGGTAGAGGTCGTTAGGACCCAGACGCTGGTGGAAGTACGTCGGCCCGTAGTAGCCGACCGAGTACGGCGTGCGCCTTAGCAGTATGGGGTACGTCTTACTCCGGTCATTCGGAATGTAGACCTGCGTGAACAGCCTCACGCCGTCCCGCATCGTGATGTAGTGCTCTTCCTTCGTGTAGTGCTGCAGGAGATAGATGTACCGGAACCCGCGGATGTTGTCGGGCTCCAGCTCGACCGAAATCTCGTAGTTCTCGATCGCCGCCTCGAAATCCCCATGGATCATGTACGCTTCGGCCAGGCTGTCGTACGTATTGAATGCCTCGGGGTAGGCCAGGACGTTGAGCTTCAGCAGCTCGATCGCTTCCTCCACTCGGCCGCCGTACAGATATCGCAGGCCGAGATCGTTCATCGGATACTCGGCGAAGATGACCGCGTCGGGAACCCGCAGCCGCACCGAGTGGAACAGCTCGACCGCCTCGGCGACGCCTTCTTCGCGTACGATCTGGAAGAACTGCTCCTGCGTCGGCACCGGCTGTTGCGCCGCTGTCTGTGGCGCACAGAGCAGACCGCACAGCAAGAGGACGAGAGTGGGTCGGTGGGCTCGCATCGCTCTCCCTCCGTTTCGGTTCGCTGAGGCTGGATATCGTCTCTTTAGACTGTGGCGGGGCGGGCGAGGTTGCAATGGCGGGCTCAATTGGCATCGTCGGCCCGGCGGACGCGCGGCGTGGATCTACGTCTCGGTCGCGGGCGGCGTATCGGGCTCCGGGTCGGGCGGTGGCGTCTCGATCGTCGGGAAGAGGCCCAGATCCTCACCCGGTCGCCGTTCCCCCGGCTTGGCGGTTGTGGGCTCGGGCGCCGGTCGTCGTTCGGCGGCGAGCTCGACGATATGCGCCAGAGCGTCGTCGAACGAGTAGCCGGCCTGTTCGGCCGAGTCCATGAACGACACGCCCTCGGTGAGGTCGGGGTTCGGATTCACCTCGAGCACATAGGGCTCGTTGCCCTTGAGGCGGATGTCGAGCCGCGCGTAGTCGCGGCATTCCGTCGCTTGGTAGGCGCGGATCGCGACTTTTTCGACCTTCTTGAGCAGGCGCTTGGTGAGCGGCGCCGGGCAGAGCGTGTGGACTTTGTGGTAGACTTCGGACAGCGGGTTCCACTTCGCCGAGTAGGTGATGATGGGCGGGTATTCGGCCGGTAGCGCGGAGAAGTCGAACTCGACCGGCGGCAGGGCCTCGGGCGGGTCGTTGCCCCAGACCGAGACGTGCAGCTCGCGTCCTTCTATGAACTCCTCGATGATGATGGCGCCGTATTCGTCATAGATGTGGCGGACCCGCTCCTCCAGGCGCTCGGCTTCGTAGAGCACGGAGTCCCTATTCACCCCGGCACTGGCGTCTTCCCACACCGGCTTGACGATGACCGGGTAGCGTAGGCCCAGGCGCTTCGGCAGCTTCGGCTCGTAGAAGACCTTGAAACGCGGCGTGGGTACACCGTGGTCCTGGAGGACACGCTTTGTCAGCCCCTTGTCTTGGCAAAGCGAGAGCGCGAACGGCGGGGCGCCGGTGTAGGCGATCCGGTACACGTCGTACATGCCGGCGATCGCACCTTCCAATCCGGCGTCGTCGTGAAAGAACTCCACCAGGTTGAAGATGACATCCGGCCGGTTGCGCTTGAGCACGCGCTCGAGCCGGCGGAGACTGTTCTCCAGGTTGACGGCGCGTGCCCGGTAACCCGCGCGCCGCAGCGCGCGGGCAACGTCACCATATTCTTCCTTCAGGGTGGGGACGTGGACGGGATACTCCGGCTTGAACGGCAGGGTCGAAGGATCGACGTGCTGCAGCCTCTCGTACCAGTCTTCGCCGACTTGGTTGTAGAGAACCACGACGGATTTCGGCTGGTCATCGTGCTTGGACTCGTGCGCCGCGGCCGGCGCTGCCGTTTCGTCAGTCATATATAGCAGTGAATTCTACTACCGGCCGACCGTTTAGGGGAGTCAGCCCCACTTGCCCCCCGCGATCTCGGCCACCGCCGCGATCGCCGCCTCGATGTGCGCCTCGGTATTGAACGGTCCCACCGAGAAGCGGACCGTCCCGCGCGGCGCCGTACCGTGGTGCTCGTGGATCAGCGGCGCGCAGTGCAGCCCCGTGCGCGTTTGGATCCCGTAGTCGACGTCGAGAATGGTCCCGACGTCCTCGGCGTCGCGGTCCCCGAGCGTCACCGACATGGTGGCCACGCGCCGCTCGAGGTTCCGCGTACCCCAGACCGTAACGCCCTCGATCTCGGCGAGACCCTCCTGCAGCATCCCGAGCAGTCCGATCTCGTGCCGGTGGATGTTCTCCAGACCCCTGTCCTCGATCCAGTCGAGACCGGCGCAGAGCCCGGCGATTCCGGCCAGATTCAGCGTGCCGGCCTCCAGTCGGAAGGGGTACTCCTCCAGGTGGTACGGCGTCGCGCTCCTCACACCGGTACCGCCGTAGATCGTCCCGGTAATTTCCGCGTCGTCGGCCACGCAGATACCGCCGGTCCCGGTAGGTCCCAGCAGGCACTTGTGGCCGGTGAACGATAGGAAGCTGATGTTGCATTCGGCCATGTCGATGGGCATGACACCTGCGGTCTGCGCGGCGTCGACCGCGAGCGGGACGCCCTCATCTTTGCAGACCGCTCCGATGGCCGGCAGATCCTGAACGACGCCGGTGACGTTCGAGGCGTGGTTCACGATGACGAGCGTGGTGTTCTTGCGGATCGCCTTGCGGATATCCTCAGCGTTGATGTACCCCTCGCCGTCGGGGACGACGAACGTGGCTTCGGCGCCGTCCCTCACCTTGTGGTTGACCGGCCGGATCACCGAGTTGTGCTCGAGCTTCGTGGTCACGACGTGGTCGCCGGGCCCGACCATGCCATTGATGATCAGGTTGAGGCTCATGGTCGCGTTCATCGTGAAGATCAGCCGGTTCGGGTCCTTCTCCACCCCCGCCTCGACCAGGCTCCGGTTGAAGAACGCCGACAGCCGCCGCCGCGTACCGTGGATCATCTCCTCGGCCTTCAAGGCGAGATCGCAGCCTGTACGCCCCGGGTTGACCCCGTTCTTGCTGTAAAAGTCCCGAACTGTGTCGTGCACGACATCCGGCTTCGGGAAGCTGGTAGCCGCGTTATCCAGATAGACGAGCTGTTCCATCCTATGGCTCCTTGATGGGCTGGCGGCTGGGGGCCGCGGTTGGAAGGGCAAAAATAGTGCCTCGCCGCCCTTGGCAAAACTCCGCCGGCAGGCGCCGGTGCCGCGCGCATGGCGCTCCGCCGAGCGAGACGGCAAATTGCTTTGCGGTCCGAGGCCTCCCGGAGGCCGCGTGACGCGTCAAAGTCATGAAACCATGATCCGATCGTCACTCGCCGCCGATCTCCGCTACAGCCTGCGCAGGCTGCTGCGGGCGCGTGGCTTCACGCCGCCCGCCGCCCTCGCCCTGGCGTTCGGGATCGGGCTCGGCCTGTCGCTTTTCGGTCTCGTGCGGCTCGTCTCGCTGCGACCGCCGGTGCTGGAGAGCGTACTGGGCCTCGATCCCGTGCGCGAGGCCGGCTGGGAGTCGAGTTGGGATGCGCCGCTACGCACGGCGGCTCAGGTCCAGAGCGGGGCACTCGGCGACATGCTGTTCGTACTCGTAGTCGTCGCCGCCCTCGGGTTGGCGATCGCGCTCCTCGGACTCGCCGGCCTGATCCTGGCGCGGGCGTCGCGCCGCCGTAGCGAGCTGGCGATCGAGTCGGCGCTCGGCGCGTCGCGTGCGCGCCTGCGATCGCGGCTGCTGAGCGAGGGGCTCTGGCTGGCGTCGCTCGGCTGCGGGCTCGGTCTGCTGCTGGGGGTGGCCGGATCGGTCGTGCTGCGCTCGACCTGGCCTCACGTAGTCTTGCCGTTTGCCGGCTTCGTCGAGCTGTGGGGGCTGGTGGTCGGCCTGGTCGCCCCGGCGGCGGCGACGTTCCTGTTGCCGCTCATCGGGTCGGCGAGACTGTTGCGCTCGTTCGAGCGCCGGTCGCTGGGCGCCGGCGCGCGCACGACGGGCGAGCCCGGTGAGCGGCTGCTGCGCGATGCGCTGGCGGTCGCTCAGCTGGCGGTCTCGGTGGCGCTGCTCATCGGGGCCGGGCTGTTGATGCGGAGCGCCTTTCCCATGCCGCGGACGGCGGACGTGGAGACGCACGACACGCTGATCGTGGAGCTCGAGCTGACGGGCAGCGAGTACGGTGGCGCGGCCCGCCGACTCGCCTACTTCGAGACGCTGCTGGAGCGGGTCGGCAGCATGCCGGGAACGGAGGCGGAGAGCCTGTCGAGCCCCGGCGCCTGGCTGGCCGTCGGGCCCGAGGCGCTGGCGATCGCCGACTGCGGCCATTGCGGCCGCGGTGGCGTGTATCTGCCGCTCTCCCCCGCGTTCGCGCGCCATCATGCGGTGAGCCCGAGCTTCTTCGACGCTCACGGGTTGGACGTGGTCGAGGGTCGTGGTTTCACGGCCGCCGACCGCCTGGGCGCCCCACGCGTGGCGATAGTCAATCGGACGTTCGCGACCGAGCACTTCGAGCGCGGCGAGCCTCTGGGTAGGGGCGTGCAGGTGGGCGGGCTGCAGGGCCCCTGGTACACGGTGGTCGGCGTCGTCGAGGACGTTCCCGGGCTGACGATGGGCTCGGCGCGACGCACACCGCCCGTCCTCTACCTGCCGCTCTTCCAGCAGCCGCCCCGCTCCGTCGAGCTCAGCGTACGCACGGCCGGTGACCTGCACGGTTATACGATTCTGGCCGGGTCCAGCGTCGCCAGTGCGGTGTCGGAAGTGGATGGCGATGTGGAGGTCGTCGGGGTGGCCGACGTGCTCAGCCGGCTCGAGCACCAGATCGCGCCGCTCCGCTGGCTCGGACTGCTGTTCGGGTTGGCCGGCGGCCTCGCGACCCTGCTCGCCGTGCACGGCCTATACTCGGTGATGCGCTACAACGTCCTGCTGCGGCGGCGCGAGATCGGCATTCGGCTGGCGGTAGGCGCCGCACCACGCGCCGTGGTAGCGATGGTCCTTAAGCGCAGCCTGCTGCTGGTCGCTCTGGGCGGCGCCTTCGGGCTGTGGGGCGCGCTGCCGCTCATCGGTTGGCTAAAGACCCTCGCACCCGGCGTGCGGGTGATGGATCCGCTACTCTTCGGCGGTGTCGCTCTGACGCTCGCGCTGGCGGCGCTAGCCGGCGGAACGTTGCCGGCCCGGGCCGCCGCCCGGCTCGATCCGGTGGTCACGCTTCGAGACAGCTGACCTGCTAGCGGCGCGGCCGGACGGTGCCGTTAGCACCGTCCGGCCGCCTCCCTGTGTAGACGTCGGATTCTCTTACGGCAACGGCACGTGAAGCGGAGTGTCACTCGCTTCCGGAGAATTCGGCTCAAGCGCCAGCTGGCCGTAGCCGTTGGCACCCCAACAGTACATCTCTCCGGCCGTTGTCAGGCCGCAGGCGTGGTAGTTCCCTGCGGCGAGCGCCTGGAACTCATGGCCGCCGACGACGGGTGTGGGCGTTGGGACCAGACCCGTATTGGTCCCGATGCCCAGCTGCAGGGACATGTTCACCCCCCAGCAGTAGGCCTGGCCGTCGCCGGTCAAGCCGCACGTGTACGACCAGGCCGCGACTACTGATACGAAACTGTGCCCGCCCCCGACCGCGACCGGCGTGTAGAAGGCCTCGGAGCGGTCCGAGATGACGCCGTTGCCGAACTGGCCCGCCTCATTCGCCCCCCAGCAATAGGCGTCGCCACTGGCCGTGACCCCGCACGTATGGGCGGTACCGATGGCCAGCGACACGAAATCGTGTCCGCCGGAAACGAGCAACGGCATCGTGCTGCAGGCCCAACCGTCACAGGTCTCGAACGACTGTGCCCCTAGCTGGCCGTTCCAGTTCCCGCCCCAGCAGTACGTGTCGCCGCCGACCGTGATCCCGCACGTGTGGTATTCACCCGCGGTGAGTGACACGAAGGCTCTTCCGCCGCCCCAGACAGGTACCGGTCTGTCGCGGTCCGTCGTGGTGCCGTCGCCCAGCTCGCCGTCCCCGTTGTACCCCCAACAGTAGGCGGCCCCCTTGGCTGTGAGGCCGCACGTGTGCCAAGAGCCCGCGGCCAGGGAAAGGAAGCCGTGCTCGCCGTATATCGGTGTTGGACTCTCACTGTTCGTCGTCGTGCCGTCACCGAGCTGGCCCTCCCCGTTCGCGCCCCAGCAGTAGCCACACGCATCGGGCGTCACGCCGCAACTATGCGCCGCGCCGAGACTCAGGCCTTCGAAGACCAGTTCGGTGGGTATGCGCCCTGGGAGCTCCCACTCGCTAGCCGGGCGGCCGAGCCGGCCGGCCCCGTTCGCGCCCCAGCAGTAGGTGCCATCGCTGCGCGTAACGCAGGTGTGGCGAAAGCCGGCGTCGAGGCCGCCTGCCGTCTTGAACGTTGCGAGCAACTCCTCCTCGAGCGCATCGCCCTGCAGATCGAGCACGTCGGTGGTGATGGCCAGAGTGTAGACTGTCGCCTGCTGCAGCGGCGCAGCCGGCGTGAAGCTCGCCCGCAGACCATCGGCACTCAATTCCAGCGTGCCATCTACCGGGTCGCCGTCCAACAGAAGTCGCACGGTCTCCGTCGTCGCCGTGTTCTTTTCGATCGGCTCGCTGAACACAACCACGACGGTGACTGAGAGGACTACCTCGGTGGCACCCTTCGGCGGCATGGTACGGACGACCCGGGGCCGTTTGCGCGCCGGCACGATCGTGAAGTACTCGCTGGTGCTGCCGTCGGTGTTGCTGACCAGGAAATCGAGCGTGTCACCCGGCGCGGCCTCGATCGCGACAGGGTCGAAGCCGCCCGCCTCAACGGCGACGGTGCGCGAATCCCCGGTGGCCTCGTTTGTGATGGTTATCTCCCGGGCTCTCGTGAAGGTGCCCGGCGGGGCCGAGACGTAGGTGACACCCTGGGCCGCTGCCGCGAGCGAGCCGTTTGCGGCGGCCGCGCCGACGGAATTGGAGACCGTGAGGCTGGGGAATTCGAGGATCGCGTCTTCGAGCGGGTCATCGTCGATTTCTGTCGGGCCCGACCCGTCGCTACAGCCTGTGGAGACGGCGGCGAGCGCAAACGCCACGAACAGCAGCAAGGTGCCGACCTTGCGGTTGACCGATGTCCAATCACTTGCCGAAGCCATGAGACCCTCCCAGCTGGCTTGCCAGCAGGCTACGTGGTGCGTGGTATCCTCCACACGATCATTCGACCGCGCCGGATAGCTGGAACGCGGCCCAGTAGAACGGGTTCGCGTGGCCCGGCTCGCGCAGCATCGCCCGCTGGGCATCCGCCAGCGAGCGGGCCTTCGATCGACCGCTCTCCAGACCCGTGTAGAATTTCTCCATCAGCGCTGCGGTGGCCCGGTCATCGACGGGCCAGAGACTCGCTACCACCGAACGCGCCCCCGCATAGAGGAAGGCGCGGACCAGCCCCACCCAGTCGTCGCCGGGCGGCACGTCATGGCGGAAGCCGCTGCCCAGTCCCGTCTCGCAGGCGCTCAGCACCAGGAGATCGGCGTTCAGCTGCAGGCCGAACACCTCGTGCGCCTCGAGCCGGCCATCACTCACCTCATCCGGGTTGAGTCGGACGTGCGAGAAGAGCGGGTTCCGCGTATTCAGGACGCCGAACGTCGCCAGATGAAGCACGTCGCGGTCCGCGGCGAGCTCTCTGAACGCGCGCTCCGTGGCGCGTGACCCGACGACGACCTCCGCCAGCGTGTCCCCGCGGCTGATCCTCCGTACCTCGGCTGCCGAGTGAGCCAGCTCATCCGGATGCGGAGCCATGGCGAGGGTGCCTCGACCGGCGATCGCGGGGTTGCGTCCGGCGAGCTCAGCCCACACCGAGGCCGACGGCGTGTAGGCGATGTCGTACGACTCGATCAGGAAGCGCTCGTCGTGCAGAGCGGGCCCAAGCAGCGCCTGGAAGGGCAGGTAGTGAAGTTCCGCATGCGGCGCGAAGATGAGCAGACGCGTGGCGTCGAGGTGGCCGGCCGACTCGATTGGCGCGATCAACTCGTTGTAGAGTCGCCTGAGCGGCGTACGCCACAACCCGTCCGCACCGCTCGGACCGAGGGTACCGCGCAGGAACCGAACGAGCTGGCGCACCGTCTGCTGGCCGATCGGGAGTTCCAGCGCGGCGATGCCGTCGCGCGAGACCACGAACGCGATCGTCCAATCCTCGGACACCAGATACTCGATCAGCGCGGCGCCGGCCGGCAGCAAGCGCTGCACATCCGCTACCCCGGCCACGGAGCCCGAGAACAGCGCAGCGTATTCGGGACGCGACTCCTCGAGTTCCACCAGAAGCCGTGCGTAACGTTCTCGCGCGGCGGCCAACGACTCGCGTAGCTCATCGACCTCGGCAGTCGGCTGAACCTCGCGGAGCGTCGCAGAGCTGCTGAAGGACGCATAAAGCTCATCGCTGAGCAGTGTGATTTGACGGCGCAGGTTCTCTTCCTCCCGGATCAGGGCGAGGTCGGGGGATCGGGCACTGGTCCGGCCGCGCGCCAGGAGATCGACGAGCTGGCGCGCACGCAATCGCTCGCTCATCTCGAATGCGGCGGCGGCGCCGTCGCGGTCCAGTTCCGTCTTGGCCAACTCGGCGTACACGCGCCACTTGTCCTCCATATAGCCGTAGCGCCGCTCCGCGATGGGCAGAGAAGCGCCGATCGTCTCCACCTCGTCCATGGCCACGTGCAGCTCTGCTATCGCCTCGTCGAGTCTGCCTTGCCCACGTAGTGCCAGGCCGCGCCCGAGCCGCAGGTGCCAGCTGACGGGTGTAGTCGGCGTGGCCTCGAGATGGGCGAGCGCCGCTGTGTAGCCGGCCGCGGCGCGGGAGAAGGCGCCCGCTTCCAGGTCGAGGTCCGCCAGTGCCCCGAGCGCGACAGCCGCGCCTACCGGGTCACCGAGCGTCCGGCAAGCGGCGAGTGCTTCCTGGTAAGTCGAGCGTGCTGCGGCTGTGTCGCCACGCAGGAACCGCACATCGCCGAGGTGCAGGCGAGCGATCGCCGCGGGTCGCGCATCGCCTACGGCCTCGCTCACCCGGAGGGCGCGGCTGAACGCCTCTTCCGCGGCGTCGTAGTCTTCCCGCGTCAACAAGAGGTATCCAAGGCCGGCCTCGGCCTCGGCCTGGCCGGTCGCGTCGGCCAAACGCTCGTACCCGGCCTCCGCTTCTCGGTAGAGCTCGGCGGCTTGCTCGAGCTCGTTGAGCTCGGTCAGCAAGTCGGCCCGCTGCATCCTCAGGGCGGGGCCCAGATACTCATCGCCGCCGGCCTCGGCGATCGCCCTGGTCAGCCCCGTCCGAGCGGACTGCAGGTGTCCCATCGCGGTGTGCACGGCCGCGATTTCGGCGCGCACCTCAGCGCACCAGATCGTTATCCCGAGCTCTTCGAGGATGGTCAGCGAGGCCTGCAGCGATCGGAGCGCCGCCGGGTAGTCGCCCCAGCTGAGCTGCAGCAGGCCGATGTTTTGAAGGTCCAGCGCCTCGCCCTGCCGGTCGCCCGTCTTCACTCGCAGTGCCAGTGCCTCATTGTACAGGTCGAGCGCCTCGTCGTAGCGCCCGCACCGCGTCGCCAGGTTGGCCAGGTTGGTCAGGTTGTTGGCTGCGGCGCGCTCGCGGCCGTCCCGGCGATTGAGCTCGAGAGCGCGCCGGAAGTACTCTTTCGCACCGGTCAAATCGCCCAGCGACTCGCGCACGAGTCCCAGGTTGTTGAGGTCCGCCGCCTCGCCGCGGCGATCACCGGTCAGCGCCCGCCTCTCCAGCGCCCGCTCGTAGTACTCGGCGGCCGCCGCGAACTCGCCGGTCTCCTTGTAGACGCTGGCGATGTTGCCCAGCGCGTTGCCGCAGGTGCGCCGGTCGCCTGCCTCTTGGGCGAGCTCGAGCGAGCGCGTGTGGTAGCGGAGCGCCCGGTCCAGGTCGCCCAGCGCGTAGTGCCCGGCGCCCAGATTGCCCAGCACGGCCGCCTGACACGCCTGATCGTCCAGCGCGCGGCAGAGCGTGAGGCTGCGCTCCCAGAGCCGGATCGCCGCCTCCGGCCCCTCGCTGTAGTAGGCCTCGATCCCGGCGCGACGCACGCTGTCAGCCTCCAGCCGCTCCGCCCGCTCCTCTGTAGACCAGCGGGCGAAGCGCTCGACCTTGCGGACCAGAAACGAGTCGGACCACGCCCCGGCGTACGCCCGCGCCAGCCGCTGAGCCTGCTCGAGGAACTCCACGCGGTCCATGGCATCTTTCGCCCGGACGGTGAGCTCGAAGAGCTCATCGAGTGCGTCACGCGCGTCGTCGGGCCGTGCGCGGACCTCCTCGAGCAGGTCTCTCTCGTCGCCGGCTCGCAGCAGGGCCACGATATCCGGCGAGCCAGCCGGCTCCTGAGTCGATGCGGTTCCGGGGATAGCGATGAGTAAGCCGTGAAGCAGGGTCGTGACGAGCAGACCCTTCATGGTGCCGTCCTGGCTAAGGCTCGGAGATTCTAAATTGCACGAGCTCGGAGCTCGCCCAGCGGTCCCAGTCCACACGAGCGTCCACCTGCCAGAGGTAGAGGGCGCCCGGCTCGAAGGACAATGAGGCTGGGAGTGCCACGTGCGTCTCCCGGGCCTCGGTCTCCCAGACGACATCGCCGGCCGCGTCGTAGATCGTGAGCTTGTAGAGATCGGCCGACGCGACCGGTGCCCAGCGGAACTCGGCGACGGTCCCGACCTCGCCGACTGGTGCCTCTGCTGTCGGAGCGTCCGCGGCCTCCAGGGCCGGCTCCCGGTGCGGCAAGGTCTCTTCATGCCAGGGCTGAACGAGGAGGACCCCGGCCAGGACGGCGGCGATCGCGGCGGCGACGGCGCCGACCCTGGCAGGCCGGCCCAGCCAGCGGCCGGGCAGCGGGACAGGGCTGACGTCGGGTGCCGGCTCAGCCTCCTGTACTTCGGGGAGCACGTCCCTGATGGCGGCTGCCAAACGCAGCTCGTTCTGGCACCGGGTACAGGTCAGGTAGTGCGACTCGAAGGCTTCGACCTCGGGTTCGGATAGCATACCGGCCAGATAGCGCTCGATCATCCCTTGGTCTACGATCGCGTCACAGGTCAATGGTTCAGCCAAGTTCTCCTCCATGCACACTCACATCTCGCATCATCCGCCTACATATCTGTCTGCTAGGGCTTCGAATCGTGACAGGTGTCGGCGCCCCGCGAGAATGCCTCGCGAAGCCGACGCAAGGCGCGGGACTTCCGCTTGCGCACTCGTAGCGCCGGCTCGCCCAGCCGCTCGGCGATCTCGACCGGGCTGAGTCCCTCGAAGAACGACAGATGCAGGATGTCGCGGTCCGCGGCCGAGAGCTGCGCCAGGGCTTGGCGCACATGGATCCGCTCTTCGTCGGTGATCAGGGCACTCAGGGGATCGCCGCCGGCGATGCCGCGATCGGCCTCCGGCACGGCGTTCAACGGGGCGCTACGTCGGCGGGCTTGGTGGGCGTCGGCGATGACGTGACGTGCGATCCCCCGAACGAAGGCCCCGAGCTTCTCGGGGTCCCGGGGCCGGCCTTCCCGCAGGGCCTCCAGGGCGCGCACCAGGGTCTCCTGGACGGCCTCCTCGGCGGCCTCGGCGTCGCCGAGGGCGCGGAGCGCCATGATCTGGAGCCCGAGCCGCAGCTGTTCGACTTCCAGCTCCGGCTTCCTCCCAGGCGGTACCACAGTGCCTCCCCCGGTCGGAGTCGCGGGCACCCGGCGGGTAAGCCCGCTGGACACAACTGGTGAAGAAAGTGCGACAACGATTGGGACTTGCCTTACAAGCTCGACCCGGTTCTAACCTCACGCAACCGTTGCGACTCCAGGGGAGGTGCGGGGCCGTGGGCGCCCTGGGGTGTCACGCTCCGGCGCCCCGGCAGACAGAGATATGAGGGGACAAGACATAGACGATGAGAATGATACGGCTCGAGCGATGACAACTCACCAGAAGGAGTCAGTCCGATGAAGCGCGTCATTCCATTTCTGCTGCTGGTCTTCGTGGCTGTGGCCTGCGATAGTGACGGCCCCACCGTGCCGATCGACGGCCCTCAGTTCGCGGTCGACTGTGAAAATCCGAAGTTTGCGGACCATCCGCAGTGCACAGGCGGCGGTGGCGGCGACGAGGAAACGGTGGAATACAGTTTCATCTTCCCGGAAACCTGGGAAGCCGCGGAGGCGCTAGAGGGTGACTGCCGGTGGCCCCACTGGGAAGAGGGGTATGAGGACAACCCTGAAGAGCATCCGGAGAACCCGTATGGCAGGACCTGGCGGTGCCCCGTGGGCGGGAACCCCATCCTGGCGTTCCAGGTGGTCGATGGTAACGGCGACCCCGTAGGTGGAACCGTGACGTTCTTGCGGTGTGAGGACGAGGCGGGAGTACCGCAGCTGTGGACCAAGTGTGGTGTTCGCCAGAGGGGGAAGCCGAAGTACCATGCGAACCAGTATGCGGTGGAGGATGTGCTGAACGGTATCGTCGGGGTGACCCTCTACGAGATCGATCGGGTCGTCTGGTACGACTACCCCATTCAGGGAGAGGTTTACGGTTGGGGCGGAATGAAATGGAACTATGAGTCAGGTGACGGGGGGAAAGCCGACCTGGGCAGCAACTGGTTCAACGTCATGCCCCCGTACGAAGGGAGCTAGAATCCAGCCTTCGACTCGCACTGCTCCAGAGCCCCAGCCAACTCGCCCCACTGAAGGCCGGAGCCCAGCCTCTCACCGCAGAGGCTGGGCTCCACTGCATCGGGGAAGCGTCGCCGGGTCGTCCGGTACCGATTCGTTTGCCCGCGCCTGACAGGCCCTCTAGCTTCAGGTCGACCTCGGTCAGGCCCCGACCGTAACGCCGATCGCTACTCTCTGCTTCGCTAGAATACGCCAGGAGGTCGACGATGCGACCCGCTACGCTCGGACTCGCCTGCCTGCTCGCTGTGACATCTGCCGGGATCCTCAGCCCGCAGGACGGCTCGGCGCAGCGCCATGAGGTCCGCTCGCCCAGCGGTGATCTCGCGATAGCCGTCTCGGTCGGGAACGAGCTCACGTACACCGTTGCCTGGCGCGGCCGGACACTCCTGGCGGCATCGCCCATCTCGATGACGCTCGGTGACGGCACGGTGGTGGGCCCCGGCGCCGAGGTCAGCGACGCGCGACGCCGCGAGGTGGACGAGGTGATCGAGCCGGTGGTGCCCGAGAAGTTCGCCCGCGTGCCCGATCGCTACCACGAGCTGTCGCTCGACTTCGCCGGCGGCTGGGGGCTCGACGTGCGGGCGTACGACGACGGCGTCGCCTACCGCTTCCGCACGGCCAGAGCGGGCCCGGTCACGGTGGCCGCCGAAGGGTTCAGCGCGGTTCTGCCGGACGACCCGCTCGTCTGGTTCCCGACGGAGGAGGACTTTCTCACGCATTCGGAGCGAGTCTACGAGCAGCTGCGGCTGAGCGAGATTCCGCCGGAGAAGATGGCGCACCTGCCGGTGCTCGCCGCGCTGCCCGATGGCCCGACAGTCGCGATCACCGAGGCCGATCTGCGTGACTACCCGGGACTGTACGTGACGGGCTCTTCCGGCGAGGCGCTGCGTGGGATCTTTCCCGCCTATCCGCTGGAGGAGGTGCAGGAGCGTGACCGCACGGTGCGGGTGACGCGGCGGGCGGAGTACATCGCGCGCACGGAAGGCGCGCGGACGTTCCCCTGGCGTGTCTTCGTGGTGGCGGAGCGGGATGGCGACCTGATCGAGAGCACGATGGTCTATCGGCTGGCGCTGCCGTTGCGCATTGAAGATCCGTCGTGGATCCGACCGGGTAAGGTGGCGTGGGACTGGTGGAACGCGCTCAACCTGTACGGCGTCGAGTTTCGGGCCGGGCTGAATACCGAGACTTATCGGTACTTCATCGACTTCGCCGCCGATCACGGCATCGAGTACGTGATCCTGGACGAGGGCTGGTCGGATCCCGCCGATCTGTGGGCGCTCAACCCGGAGATCGACCTCGACGCGCTGTTCGCCCACGCGCGCCAGCGCGGCGTCGGGCTGATCCTCTGGGTGGTGTGGAAGACGCTGGACGATCGGCTGGAGGAAGCGCTGGACCGGTTCGCCGAGTGGGGCGTCGCCGGCATCAAGGTCGACTTCATGCAGCGCGACGACCAGCCGATGGTGAACTACTACTGGAAGGTCGCCGAGGCGGCGGCGGCGCGTCGGTTGCTGGTCGACTTCCACGGCGCCTACAAGCCGACGGGGCTGCGGCGCGCCTACCCCAACGTGCTGACCCGCGAGGGCGTGCGCGGGCTCGAGTGGGTCAAGTGGAGCGAGCACCCGACGCCGGAGCACGACGTGACCCTGCCGTTCACCCGCATGCTGGCCGGGCCGCTCGACTACACGCCGGGCGCGATGCTCAACGCGCAGGAGCGCCAGTTCCATCCGGTCTTCGATCGGCCGATGAGCATGGGGACCCGGGCGCACCAGCTGGCGATGTACGTGGTTTACGAGAGCCCGCTGCAGATGCTCGCCGACTCGCCCTCGAACTACCTGCGCGAGCCGGAGTGCCTGGCCTTCCTGTCGCGCGTGCCGACGGTGTGGGACGAGACGCGGGTGGTCGCGGCGCAGGTGGGCGACTACGTGGCGGTGGCCCGGCGCCGCGGCGACGTGTGGTACCTGGGCGCGATGAGCGATTGGACGCCGCGCGAGCTGGAGCTGAATCTCTCGTTCCTCGGCGAAGGTAAGTGGTCGCTGGTCGCGTTCGAGGACGGCGCGAACGCCGATCGGACCGCTGGCGACTACCGGCGCGTCGAGCGCACGGTCCGGGCGGGCGATGTGCTCACGGTGCGACTGGCGCCGGGCGGCGGCTGGGCGGGATACTTCGAGCGCTAGCCGAAACGACGTTCGTCAGCGGCCGCTCGCCAGGGCCCAGGCCAGGATGGCGGTCGCGACCCGCAGCCAGTCGCGCAGCGAGGAGCCGGCCGGCGGCGGTCGCCTGTTGCGCGGCTCCGGCGCAAACAGATGTCGCTCGAGATCGTTACGATACAGATCGCAGATCCTTGGGGGGCGTCGCGTCATCTTTTCCTTGACGTACCGCGGCGGGTGCGGCTGCGGAGGATCGGACAGCCGTCGGCGCGGCAGGGGGAGGTCCCACGCCTACCGGGCCCAGATGCATCCCTCGGGCCAACGGGAGCCGGCGCCGGCTATCTCTTGAGAGAACGGAGGATGCCGTGTCCACCCGTTCGCCGAGCGGCACTATGCTTTTGCGCCGGCGCCACAGAACTGCGGTGGATCTGTCGCGGCGCCACGGCGTGCCGCAGCGGGAAATCTGAGCCGCTGCGCCCGGCGCGGCGCGGACGTGGCGACGCTGGGCGGAATCGATAAGTTAGTCGAGATCCAAACAGCCGGAATTCCACGCGCGTAATGGGTCGCGGTGATCAGAAGTGGACATACGCACCAAACTCGTCTTCGCCCTAGTGGCGGTCTCGCTGGGCAGCATGCTCGCCCTCGGTGCCGTGGCTTACACCACAGCGGGCCGGCTGCTGAAGCGCCAGTCGCTTCGCCAGCTCGAGTCGCTGGCCGAGACCAAGAAGCAGGACCTCGAGAGGATGTACCTGAGCTGGCAGGATCGTGTCAGCCTGATCGCCAGCCGGACCCAGCTGAGACTGAGCCTGAGCGACTTCAACGAGCGGGGCAGCCCGGCTCAGCGAGCGCGGATCCGGCGGATCCTCGAGGATGCGTGTCGTGCCGTGCGAACGGTGCAACGGCTCGCCGTTTACGACCCGAGTGGGCGCCCAGTGGCCTCGACGGGTGCGGAGGAGGCGGAGACGCTCGGAGATATTGAAGCCTCGCGCCAGCCGGGCGGCGAGCTGCCGGTCTACGAGGGTGTTGCGATCAGCGAGGAGGGGGGGGCTCGGGTCGACTTCGTGGCGCCGCTGATCCTGGAGGATCAGCGGGTCGGCACTCTGCTGGTCCAGTTCAACGCCCAGGAGCTGGTCGAGTTAACGCAGAGTTTCAGAGGGCTCGGGGAGACGGGTGAGACGCTGATCGTCCTGCCCGTCGACGGAGCGGAACCGCGGATCCTCCGGTCGGAGCGCCCGTTGCCCGGCCAGGAACCGGGCCCTGTTCGTTTGGAGCGCCTGGACGATCCGGCCGGCTTGGCGATATCGGGCACAGAGGCTGTGGTCTCTCGGGGCCTCGTGGACTATAGGGGAGAGGCGGTCTGGGCGGCGACCCGCTACCTGCCCGAGGTCGGTTGGGGCCTGGTGGTCAAGTTCGACGCCGACGAGGAGCGTGCTCCGATCATCGAGTTCCGGCGCGACCTGACACGGCTCGGTCTCTCGCTCTCCGCCTTCGCCATCCTGCTCGGCATCCTGCTCGGCTTCCGGTTCGCCAAGCCGATACACGATCTGGCCGCTGTCGCGGATCGAGTCCGGGCGGGCGAGCTGGATGCGCGAGCGCCTACGGCAAGACAAGACGAGATCGGGCTCCTGGCACGCACGTTCAACGAGATGACGGAGGAGTTGGAGCGACAGGTGACGCTGCTACACCAGTTCCAGAAGTTCTTCGATCTGTCGCTCGACATGCTGGTCATCGCGGGTACGGACGGTTACTTCAAGCGCGTCAACCCGGCTTGGGAGCGGACGCTGGGCTGGTCGAGCGATGAGCTGCTCAGCCGGCCGTTCGTCGAGTTCGTGCATCCGGACGACGTCGAGTCGACGCTGCGCGAGATCGAGAAGCTCTCGTCGGGTGTGCCCACCGTCTCGTTCGAGAACCGGTACCGCTGCGCCGACGGCAGCTACAAGCATCTGTTGTGGACATCGTACCCCGAGTCGGAGACGGGGCTGCTCTACGCCGTCGCCCGGGACATCACCGAGTTCAAGCAGGCGCAGGATCGCTTGCGGGCCGCCGGCGAGCCCGAGACTTCGGACCCTGCCTAGGCGTGGCTTACCTACAGCTGTTCGGTGGCCTCATCTACCTTCTCATGGGCGGTGACCTGCTGGTCCGCGGATCGGTCGCCCTGGCGCGCCGGGTCCGGGTGCCACCGCTCATCGTGGGGCTCACCGTAGTCTCGTTCGGGACATCGCTACCCGAGCTGGTCGTCAGCCTGCAGGCGGCGCTGGCCGGGTACCCGGCGATGGCGATCGGTAACGTGGTGGGCAGCAACATCGCGAACGTCCTGCTGGTGGCGGGTGCGCCCGCGATCGCCTATCCGCTGCTCTGCAATCGGGGCTACGAGCGACGGAACGCATCGATCATGCTGGGCGCCAGCATCCTCTTCGTCGCGCTCAGTTTGGCCGGCGAGCTCGACCGCGTTGCGGGACTCGTACTCCTGCTGGCGATGGCCGTAATAGCGGCCTACACGGTCTGGACGGCGTACCGCGCCCGTCAGGAGATCGAGGAAGTGCCGGCGATGGATTGGGTCCTGGGATTTCCGAGCCGGATGTGGATGATCGGCCTCTTCATCGCGGTCGGCGGTGTCGGGCTGCCCGTCGGTGCCAGGCTGATGGTCGAGGCCGCGGTGGAGGTGGGCGCGCAGCTGGGCGTCTCCGACGCGTTCATCGGCCTCACGGTCGTCGCGGTCGGCACGTCGCTACCCGAGCTGGCGACCGCCTTCGTCGCGGTCGTCAAGCGGGAGGCCGAGGTGGCCGTCGGGACCCTGACCGGCAGTTGCGTCTTCAACATCCTGGGGATCATTGGCCTGGCCGCTCTGGTCAGCCCGTCACCGATACCGGTGCCGAGCGGCTTCAGGTCTCTGGACCTTCCGGTCATGCTCGGTGCCGCCTTCGCCTTGACCTTCCTGGTCTGGTACCGGAGGTCGATCGGACGCGTGGCCGGCATTACCATGGTCGCCGGCTATGTCGCCTACCTTGTGATACTCGTGAACAACGCCTAGGGGAGTCGTGTGATGACCGTGGATCGACGGTTCCGCCGTTCAGTCCTCGTCGTCTCGCTCGCCGCCGTTCCGCTCGCCGCGGCCGCCGCCGTTGCCCAGCAGCGCGAGTCCGTGCGCGACAGCGTGGTCCACATCGAGCGGACGCTCTTCACCGAGATACCAGAGACGCCGCGCTGGGAGGAGCAGCTGGAGTTGACCGTGCGGCGCGTCGACGTGGGCGACGCCGAGCTCTACGTCGAGGAGAAAGGGTCGGGCATACCGCTCGTCCTGATCAACGGCGGCCCGGGCGGCACACACCATTGCTTCCACCCGTGGTTCGGCCGCGCCAGCGAGTTCGCCCGTGTCATCTACTACGACCAGCGCGGCACCGGGCTCTCCGACTACGAGCCGGGGCCCGGCGGCTACTCGGTGGAGCAGGCGGTGGACGATCTCGATGCGCTGCGCGCGGCGTTGGGCGTCGAGAAGTGGGTGCTGGTCGGGTTCTCGTACGGTGGCTTTCTGGCGCAATACTACACGACGACCTACCCGCGGAACGTTGCGGGTCTGATTCTCGTGGGCGCGAGCACCGGGATGTGGGTCGATACCGGCCGCTCCGGACAGTACGACTTCATCTCGGAGGCCGAGATCGAAAGGATGCGCGAGGTCCGGACCCAGTTGCGCGAGCTGCGCGAGCGCGAGGGCTGGTCGTACGCGGAGTACATGCGGCTGCTGGTCTACAACAACCATATCAACGGCGACTGGAAACGCCAGCACTACTACAAGCCCACTCGGGAGGAGCTCGCCCGGATGGCGCTGTACGAGTGGGTCCATGACGACGGCTTCAACTCGGTGATGAGCCAGAGCCAGGAGAAAGTGGACCTGACCGGCACGTTCGACGGGAACCCCATCCCGACACTCATCCTCGAGGGCAAGTGGGACCTGACCTGGGGTGAGGAGAAGCCGACCATCCTGTCGCGCAACCACCCGAACGCCCGCATGGTGGTGATCGAAGGCGCGGGACACTCGATCTACGACGAGAACCCGGACGCCTTCTTCGCCGAGCTCGAGGCGTTCGTGCGCCGCCTGCCCCCCGTTGAGCCCGCCGAGCTGGACGCCTTCAGGGCACGGTTGGCCGATTGGCGCGCCCGCTGGATGAGCTCGCCGCTCTACTACCTGAAGGCCGCCGACTGGGGGATGAGCGGCAGCCGACACATTGTGGAAGCCTACACCCCCAGCTGGCTTGACGAGATCGGGCAACCGGGCGAGCTGCTACGCGTGGGCTTCGCGCTCTACGACGTGGGGAGGTACGAGGAAGCGCTGCGAGTCTTCGCGGTCTTGCAGGAGGCCGCGCAGACGGTCGGCGATCCGGACACCCTCGCCGTGGCCCTCATCTGGCAGGGACACATGCTCGACCTGTTGGGGCGCCGGGAAGAGGCGATCGCTCGTTACCGGCGCGTCGTCGAAATGGAGCTGACCGACGGAGTGCGCCACGACCAGTACGGGCTCTCCTACGAGTATAGCCCCTACGCGGCCGAGCGGCTGCGGACCCCCTTCCGGCGGGTCGAGAACAGCTGGCCCTGAGGCAGCGGCGCGGCGCGGTTGCAGTGGCGGCGCGCTCGGCGCCGGGTGTGCGCCGCCGCCCGGGGTGATAGGGCCGCACCGAAGTCGTGGGCGTCAGACGTTCCGGGCCCGCGGGCAGATTCTCTCGAAACCGACCAGCTCGCTGACACCCGCCGCCGTCACGCCGTAGATCAGGTAGTGCTTTCCGCGCGCCTGGACCCGGCGCCAGATGCGGTCGAACGTGTCGTTCACCAGCGAGGTGCCCGTGATCACGAGCATGTCCGAGGCGTCGATCAGCTCCTCCGTGCGGTCACTCGCGTCCCAGATCTCCACGCCGAACCGTCGGCCGCCGACGTTGTCGCCGTTCAGGTCGGAGATCCGGACGTGCTCCGCACCGAATGCCTCGACCAGCCGTTCGGCGATCGCGGGGTTGAACCCGATGAGGCCGACCTCGACCCGCCCGTGCCGGTCGAGCACGAGCTGCGCGATGGCGGCGGCGCAGTGCTCGGGATCCTCGTCCCTGCAGTGCACCGTCCCCGTCACGAGCCCGAGGTGGCTGAGCACCGCGTTCAGGGTGGCCACGTAGATCGCGCGGTTCTGATTCGAGGTCAGTTCGAGGTTGAGCACGCCTTCAAGTGTACCGGCGAACTCCCGGGGTGAGTCGGTGAATGCGTGGCCCTTCGCTCCTAGCACACTCGACTCGACCACCCGTTCCTTGCCGATTACGATCGGGAAGTCCCTGCGGCCGGGCGTCCCGATCGCCTCCTCGGGCGTCAAGGGCTTGGCCAGTACGGAGACCCGGGCACCGAGCAGATGATTCCGCTCGACGATCTCCCTGAACTCCGATCGGGTCCGTTCGAGTATCGACGCTCCGGACTCTTCACTCATACGCTCACCCCGAAGGCTGAGAGAATGAACTTCAGCGACACGCAGGAGAACACCAACCCGAAGGCCAGCTTGACCGAGCCGGGGGCGAACCGCTTGTTGAGGAGCGCTCCCAGGTTCGCGCCGATCAGGGTTCCAAGGCAAATAGGAAAGGCCACGCTCGGATCGACGTACCCCTGCGCGAACTTGAAACCCGAGCTGATCAGCGCGTTGAAGCAGAAGCAGGTCAGTGAAGCGGCTACGGCGGTCTTGACGGGCGCGCTCAGCAGGAAGGTGAAGGCCGGCACCAGTATGCCCCCGGTTCCGATCCCCAGCAGGCCCGGCAACACCCCCGCAGCACCGCCGATCGCCAGCTTCTGCGGCAGGCTGCCCGCGATGGCGGTACCGGCCGGTGGTTGATCGGCACTCTTCGTCGCGAGCCCCGGTATCCCCTCGGCGATCATGCGTGCCGAGATGAGAGCGAAGACGATGCCGACCCCGAAATCCAGCCAGCGGCCCCGCCCCCACTGCGCCAGGTACACGAACGCCAGCGAGAAGACGGCGGAAGCCACCGCACCGGAAACGATGATGGGAACGATCGAGCGAAGGTTCAGATGACCCAGCCTGTAGTGCCGGTAGCTCCCCCCGAGCGTCGTGAAGAAAACCGCGACGACACAGGTCCCCGCCGCGTAGGCCGGTGATAGCCCTACGACGAATCGTAGTAACGGCATCAAGACGATCCCGCCGCCGATACCCAGCAGGCCGCCCAGCGCCCCGGCCAGCAGCCCGCCGGAAAGCAGCAGCGGTAAGTCCGCGATCGGCCAGCTCACGTCGAGCTCCGCTCGTCCCGCGGCGCCGGCGTCACTCGACGCCCGCCTGTCTCGGCTGCAGCACATCCGCGGCACCGCCCGTAGACCACCAGCTGCTTGCCCCTGACCTCCGTCCCCTCGGGAACCGAGACCCACGGCAACGCCTGTCCGTCCAGACACGACATGGCGCCGCAGCTCAGGCAGAGGAAGTGGGGGTGATTGCCCGGGCACTCGACTCGCTCGCTGGCATGAGCCCGGAAGCGCCAGACCCCGTCCACGCCCTGAACGCGATGCACCAGGCGCGCCCGCTGCAGCGCGCCCAGCGTCCGGTACAGCGTCACCCGGTCCAGCCGAGCGGTCTCGGGGCGAGCGGCGATCTCGTGGTGCGCCAGCGGTCGCTCGGCCTGCCGGAGCAGGCTCAACACCGCCTCTCGGGCCTTCGTCCGGCGCAGCCCCGCGCCGTGTAACAGCTCGTCTGCGCGCATCGGTCGTCTCCCGGATCGGTCCGTGCGGCGGGCATCCCCCCGCTGAGAGGGGGTTCATGCAACTCGGTTGCATGTCGAAAGCCCTACTCTTAGCGACCGGGGGAGAGAAGTGCAAGACGTGGGCTGTATCGCTTGGTGCCCTCGGCGACTGCGCGATGCTATTCGACGCGCAGCGCCTCTATGGGGTCGACGCGACTGGCTCGTCGCGCCGGGATGTAACTGGCCGCCAGGGCGACGAGGACCACAGCGGCGGCAACGAGCGCGAACGTCCACGGATCGGTGGGGCTTACCTCGTAGAGCAGACCGGCCATCGCGCGTGTGGTGGCGAAGGCGGCGGCCAGGCCGAAGCCTGCTCCGATCAGTACCGCGGGCATGCCCTGCCGCAACACGAGGCCGGTCACTTCGCCGGCCCGGGCGCCGAGTGCGATGCGGACGCCGATCTCGTTAGTGCGCTGCGCCACGCCGTGCGAGACGACGCCGTAGACGCCGATCATGCCGAGCAGCAGCGCGACGAGTGCGAACACGCCGAGGGTCGTCATGATGAACCTCGGTCGGGCGACCGACGCCGAGATGATGTCATCGACGGTCTGCATGCGGAGGATGACCAGGTTCGGGTCGAGCGCGCGGACGACTTCACGGACCGGGCCGGCGAGCGCGGCCGGCTCGCCGGCGCTGCGCACGACGATGCTCATCGAGCCCATCATGAAGTGGATGATATCCTGCCACCCCTCGTAGGCGAAGTAGAACGTGGGGCTCTCTGTGTCGAGGCCGTCGTAGCGCACGTTGCCGACGACGCCGACGACCGTGTGCCAGGGGCCCTCTGTGGCGGTAAAGCGTATGCGCTTCCCGATCGGGTCCTCACCGGGCCAGTACCGGAGTGCCAATCGCTCATCGACCACGACGACCGGAGTCGCGCCGGCGCGGTCGCGCTCGTCGGGCAGTCGACCGCGCAGCAGTGGGATCCCGAGTGTCTCGATCGCACCGGGGCCGACGGCTACGTTGCTGCCCGTACAGCAGAACGGTCCCGACTGCACGCCGGGCCGGCCCTCGATATGGAAGCGGCCGTGCGAGCGGTCGTACAGGACGGGCGGGCGAGAGATGGTAGCGGCGCTCCTCACCCCTGGTAGCGCCTCGACCCGGTCGACCAGCTCGGAGTAGAAGGTCAGCGCCCGCTCCGCAGTGTACTCGGAAGCCGGCAGTGCGAACCGGGCGACCAGCAGGTTCTCCTTGCGGAACCCGGGTTCTTCGCCGAGCAGGAGCCAGAAGCTCTTCACGGTGAGTCCGGCGCCGACGACCAGCAGGACGGCGAGTGCGATCTCGGCGACGACGAGGGCGCGTCGGGAGCGGAGGCGTGCGCGGCTGGGGCTCACAGCCCGTCCCGCTTCATTGAGCATCTGTGAGAGATCCGCGGCTGCGCCTCGGAACGCCGGCAGCAGACCGAAGACCACCGTGGTGAGGAGCACGGCGGCACCGACGAAGGCCACGACGCGAGCGTCGAGCCCGACGTTCATCGCGCGGGGGATGGTGCCGGGCTGCAGCGCGAGCAGGACCTCGATACCGAGGGCGGCGAAGATGACGCCGAGTGCTCCCCCGAACAGAGCCAGTACCAGGCTTTCGGTGAGCAGTTGCTGAAGCAGCCGGCCCGGTCGCGCCCCCAGCGCTCCGCGCACGGCCAGCTCCCGGCGGCGGCCCTCGGCGCGAGCCAGGAGCAGGTTGGCGACGTTGGCGCAGGCGATAAGCAGGAGGAAGCCGACGGCGGCGAGCAGCAGCAGCAAGGCGGGGCGGACGTTACCGACGTAGTCGTCCAGCAGCGGCATCAGGAAGAGGCCGTGACCGACGTGGTGGTCCGGATAGTCGATCGCCCATTGTGCCATGAGCGTCTCCATCTCGACGTCGGCCTGCTCGAAGGTCACGCCGGGAGCGAGGCGGCCGATCATGTAGAACCAATGTGCGCCACGCCAGGTGCGGGCCGGGTCGAGGGGCAGCTGGGTCCACAGCTGTGTGTCGGGTGTCGGGAACGCGAACCCTTCCGGCATCACACCGACGATCTCGCCTACACTGCCGTACTCGGCGACATCGAGGCCGACCTCGAGGGTCCGTCCGATGACGGTCGAGTCGCCACCGAACCGCCGCTGCCACAGGTCGTAGCTGAGGACGAAGACCGGCTGTGGGTCGGGGCCATCGTCGGCAGAGATGAGCGCCCTACCGAGCAGAGGTGGGACCTGCAGTACGGTGAACATGCTCGATGAGACGTAGCCAGCAGTGACGATCTCCGGCTCGCCGGTGCCGGCCGCTATGGTCAGCGCCTCGGTCGAGATGGCGGCCACACTCGCCATCGTGCGATTCTGGTGCAGGTAGTCGAAGTACTCCGGCGAGCCGACGGCATATTTCGGGAAGTCGTATCCGCTCTCGGGCCTGAAGTAGGTGTAGATCGCCACGAGATCGTCGGGCTCGGGGTAAGGCAGCGGCTCGAGGAGCACTCCGTTCACTACGCCGAAGATGACGGTGTTCGCTCCGATCCCGATGGCCAGAGTGAGGGCGGCGGTGGCCGCGAAGGCGGGCGACCTGGCGAGATTGCGTATGGCGTAGCGGACGTCCTGGACGATTCTATCCATCGGCCTTGCGCTCCCGAGGATTGTGGGCCGGCTGTCGGTGCACGAGGGGCGACCTGCTCAGTTAGACGCGTAGCGCTGAGCTGCCGTTGGTCGTGGAAGTCTGGGAAAAGGGAGCACCCACGAGCGCCCTCGAGCGCTCGTGGGTGCGGACGCTTCACGGAATGCAGATCATCCGCCGCTGCGGCCGGGCCGCCGCCAGCGGATCGGGGCCGGCGGCTCGGGCTTGAGCTCGACCGCCTCGATCTCCAGCAGGCGGAGCGCCTCCTGCACGGCGGCCTCGAGCTGCGGATCGCGACCCTCGATGACGGGGATCGGGTCGTTGCGGACCTCGATGTCCGGGGCGACGCCTTCGCCCTCCACCGCCCACTCGCCGTTGACATCGAAGAAGCCGCCGCGCGGCGCGACGAACCTGCCGCCGTCGATCAGCGGCGGCGTGTCCCAGGTCCCCACCAGGCCGCCCCAGGTGCGCGTGCCGACCAGGGGGCCCACCTCTCTGAAGCGGAAGAGGTAGGGCATCAGGTCACCGCCGGAGCCGGACCGCTCGTTGATGATCATGACCTTGGGGCCCCAAAGAGCGGCCATCGGCTGGGTGAAGGGTTTGTGGTCGCCGGCCCGGGAGTTGAAGTAGCCGGTCAACTCGCGGGCCAGGACTTCGACGATGTAGTCCGCCGCCGAGCCGCCGCCGTTGTTCCGCTCGTCGATCACCGCGCCCTGCCGGTCCTGCTGGGCGAAGTACATACGGTTGAAGTAGGTGTAACCGCCGCGGCCGGTGTTGGGGAGATAGACGTAAGCGAGGCGGCCGTCGCTCATCTCGTCCACCTTCTGCCGGTTGCCCTCGATCCAGGCCCAGCTGCGCAGGCCCCGCTCGCTGGAGGTGGGCTCGACGAACAGCTCGCGGGCGCCGTCCATGGTGGGCCTGCCGTTGACGGTGACGGCGATGGTCCTACCCGCCGTACCCTCGAGCAGCATATAGGGGTTGGTGGGCGCCCGCAGTGCCCGGCCGTCGATGGCCAGCAGGTAATCGCCTTCACTCACTTCCATACCCGGCACGGCCAGCGGGCCCTCGAGTCCCGGGTTCCAGTCCTCGCCGTCATATATACGCGTGATGCGATAGAACCCGTCGGCCTCTTCCAGGTCCACACCCAGCAGGCCCGTTCGCGGGCGCGTCAGCTCGGGGTAGTCGCCGCCCCGGACGTACGAGTGCCCGACCGCCACCTCGCCGGACAGCATGTCGAGCAGGTGGTTGAAGTCGGACCGGTGGTTCACATCCTCCAGCCAGGGGCTGTACCACTCCCAGACTTCGTCCCAGGGCGCGCCGTGCACGTTGTCGACGTAGAGGAAGTCGCGCATGAAGCGCCAGCCGTCGCGGAGCATCTGCGCCCACTCGGCCCGCGGCTCCACCCGGATCACCATCCCGCCCAGCGACAGACGCCCGTCGCCGCCTCGTGGCGGCGAGCCGCCGGCATCGACGATCGACCAGCTGCTGCCCGAGCGGTAGAGCAGCTTCTTGCGGTCGTGCGAGGCGACGACCTCGCTCACGTTCTCCAAGAACTCCGTCGGCTCGCGGTCCTCGAGCGAGTAGCGCTGCAGTGTGAACCCACGCTGGTTGGGCACGGCCTCCGCCACGAAGATGCGGCCCTCCGGCCCTTCGAGCAGGCCGAGGTAGTTCCGCTGCGGCAAGCCCGGGGCGTCGACGATGCGATCGGCGATGCCGGCGAAGTCGATGACCACGTCCGCGGTCTCGGTCTCCGACTCCTCACGGCCCTGTCTGCGGGATGCACGTTCGTCGTTCGACTCCGCTTCTTCGACCGCCTCCTCGTCGCTCTCAGGAAGGAACGGCGAGGCCTCATCCTCGCTGAGCAGTGCGAGGTAGAGGGCGCGGGTGACCGGCCGGTCGTACGACGTCATGTCCAGCCAACCGGTGTTGAGCCCGTAGTCGGTGGAGGCCAGGAAGTAGAGGTACTTGCCCGATGCATCCCACACGGGACTGATGGCGTCGGCCATCCCGTCGGTCAGCTGGTGGGTTTCACCGCTCCGCGTGTCGTAGACGAAGACGGCCCGCAGCTGGTTGTCCAGTCGGCGCGCGTAGGCGATCCAGCGCGAGTCGGGCGACCAGACTGGGTTCATCGAGCGCTGCGGGTGCGCGTAGCGATCGGTGTCGACGTGGGTCAGCGCGCCGCTCGCCAGATCGACGATCAGCACCCGGTAGTCGGTGTCGGTGAAGGCCAGCCGCGTGCCGTCGGGCGACCACGTGGGTACGAAGAAGAAGGTGGGGTCCGGGATCTCGATGCGCCGGGCGCTCGTGCCGTCCTGGTCCGCCACCATCAGCCCGTACTCGCCGCCCGCGTCGTTGAACCAGGCGATCCGCTCGCCGTCGGGCGACCAGACCGCGTGACGATCCGCCACGCCCGGGCTGCGGGTGATGTTGCGCCAGCTGCCGCTCTCCTCCGGTACGGTGAACAGATCGCCCCGGTACTCGAACAGCGCCCGCTTACCGGTGGGCGAGAGCCGGGCGTCACGCAGGCCGGTCGCCGGGACTTCCTCCCAGCGCGGCCGGGCCCAGTTGAGGTCGCGGGCCACCCGGATCTCGAACTGACGTGTCGCGCCGGTGGCAGGGTTCAACTCGTGCAGGTAGCCGCCCTGCTCGTAGACGACGACGCCGTACCCGGCGCCCAGACTCTTCACATCGAAGTCGGCGTGCATTGTGAGCTGTGTCTCCTCGCCGGTACGCGGGTTCCAGGACCAGACGTTGCTCGCCCAATCACGCTCCGACATGTAGTAGACCACCCCATCGAGCCAGACCGGGGCCATCTGCCGCTCGCCTTCCCAGGGCGGAGTGCGGCGTTCCCAGGTCCGCGTCGAGACCACGCTCACCGGTTGCGCCTGGCCGCCCCGGTAGTTCCGCCACTCCGGGTCCCAGTAGCCGATCTCCTGATAGGCCAGCCAGTCGCCGTCGGTGCTCATCTCGCCCTGGTAGGCCTGCGGCAGCGCCAGCGGCTCCGGCATCCCGCCGTTCGGCGGAACGGTGTAGAACTGCCAGAGCCGAGTCGGCTGACCGTGGCGACTGGACTGGAAGAGCACCTGGCCGTCTGGGGTCCAGCCCTGGACGACGTCGGCGCCGGGGTGCCACGTCAGTCGCCGTGGCTCGCCGCCGGTCGCCGGCACCACGAAGACATCGGTGTCGCCGCCGTACTCGCCGGTGAAGGCGATCCAGCGGCCGTCCGGCGAGAATGCCGGATCGGTCTCCGCGCCCTCCCCGGCGGTGAGGCGCAGCGCGTCGCCGCCGTCGCGGTCGACCAGCCAGAGGTCGTTGGCGTGGACGAAGACGATGTGGTTCGGTCCCACATCGGGATCGCGCAGCAGGCGCGTGCCTTGGGCCGCTGCCTGCTGGTTGGCTCCAATGAATAGGACCAGCAGAGGGAATACGAGTCGCGTCAGGAAAGAGCCGTTGTGAAAGCGTGTGGCAACCATGCGCCGTTCTCCTTCGTGGGTGGACGTAGGGCTATATGCCTTGGATATCGAGATTCGTGAGGCCGACCTGCCTCGCATGTTGGACGACCTCGTTGTACTCCGCGCGGTTCAATCGCCGGGCGATCTCGGGGTAATCGAACGCTTTGTACATCGGCCTGTACTGAGCCATGATGTTTACATAGGTATCCTTCGGCAGGTTCGCCGCGATCCAGTCGATCACCTGCTTGCTGCCGCTCACGCTGTTCGGCATCACCAGGTGCCGGATCATCAGGCCGCGGTACATCAGTCCGTCGTCCGCCGGCTTGGCGACTCCTACCTGCCGGTGCATCTCCAGCAGCGCCGTCTTGGTGACCTCCGGATAGGTGTCGGCTCCCGACGAGTACTTCGACGCCATCGCGCTCTCCGCGTACTTGAAGTCGGGAAGGTAGATGTCCACGATGCCATCGAGCCTCTGCAGGATATCGAGTCGCTCCCAGCCGCACGTGTTGTAGACCAGCGGTAGACGCAATCCCTCGGCGGCCGCGATGTCGAGGGCCAACACGATGTGGGCCGAGTAGTGGGTCGGTGTGACGATGTTGATGTTGTGGCAGCCGATCTCCTGCAGATGCAACATCATGTCGGCCAGATCCTCCACGCTCCGCGGCGCGCCCTCTCCGCCCTGACTGATCTCCCAGTTGATGCAGAAGACACAGCGCAGGCCGCAGTTGCTGAAGAAGACGGTCCCGGAACCGCCGCGCCCGACCAGCGGCCGCTCCTCCCCGTAGTGCGGGTTGTAGGCGGCGATGACGAGTTGCGATGTGGCCTGACAGAACCCCGCCTGCCCGTCGAGCCGCGCGGTGCCGCAGCCCCGGGGACAGAGGGAGCAGCTTTCCATCAGCTGCCACAGCTCTTCTCCCCTGCGCTGCAGTTCGCCGCTCCTGTGGAGCTCCAGGTAGCCGGGCTCGAAGTCGGGATCGGTCTGGGATGCCGCCCGCGCCTTGTTCCGACACCCGGTGTTGAGGACGGGAAGCGTAGCACCGACGGTGGCGACCGCCGCGGAGACGACCTGTCCGATGAACTTTCTTCTCGATTGTTTTCTCATCGGAAGTCCTCCTGTCGAGTTCACTCGTCGAGCAGCCCCGAGAGCCAGTGCACGACGTTGAGGCAGAACTGGGCGTTCTGCGGGGCGGACGGATTGTTCATCCCCATGGGCACGCGGTGTGGCCCGGCCAGCTGCGCCGTGCACATCGCCGCCTCGCCCAACACGACGGCGCGGCCCTGTCCGACCTGCACGGCGCCGCCCTGCAACCAACCGCCGACCGGGAAGGTGGGCATCGCTTCCGGTGGTGCGTCCGGCAGGTTCATGTTCAGCGGCGCGCCGCCCCAGGCGTCGGGGCTCAGCACAAGCAGCGGCTCCATCTGGCTCGACGGGTAGAAGGCATGGCCTGTGAACGTGGTCACCGTGTGTATCGCCTCGGCCGGATTCCGACCCTCTAGGATCGCGTGCTCGGCCAGGCCCCCCGGCTTGCCGAAGCTCTCGAGCAGGCCGTCGAGCGGGACGCCGTAGAGCTCGGCGGCGCCGCCTAACGCTTCTTCATCCACATCGCCGAACACCTCCATACCCACATAGCCGTCCAGCATATGAGCGCCGAGCAGAACGCCGAGGTCGCCGTTCGCGCCGGGCCACGGTGCGTGGTCGACGATCAGCAGGAGCGAGCCGCCTCCGAGAATCCAGTCGAGCACCGCGGTGATCTCGTCACGGGTGAACGTCGACCCGTGCGGGTAGGCCCGGTCCTCGGCGTTGGCCTCCGCCGTCGCGTTCGAGATGACCACTATGTCACACTCGCTCAGCGACTCCGGCGCGAACTCGCCGGAATACGCCCGGACCCGGTACCCGTCGTCGCGGAGCAGCGTGCCGAACGCCAGGTAGCGATTGTCGAGAGTGTGGAAGTTGTGGTGCGCCGCATCGACGCAGACCCGTGGGCCGGCTCCGATGTCGTACGCGGGTACGGGCCCTGCATAGCGGAAGGCGCTGTCGGCGACCTGCTGGGCGCTTGCGGCCGTCGCCGTCATTGCGAGGATCGCCAAGCAGCTTGCGAGAGATCTCATGGCGGAACTCCTGCGTATGACCGTCGGACGCCGGCTACACAGCTGTGCGCCGCGGCGGAACCGGCGCGTGCTCGTTGCGGTGATAGTCACATGATATGGCGGCCTGGCACACCCGGCCAGCCTGGTTCGTCGGTTTGCCTGTCGCTGGCACGCTTTCCATCTTTCGAGCGATGGGGATATACGAACAGCCGGGAAAGTGGGAGTGCGGACCGTTCGCGCTGAAGCACGCGCTGCTGATGCGCGGGGTGCTCGCCTCGGAACGCGAGATCGCGGGGCTGGCAGGCACCGGTCCCGACGGAACCGACGAGAAAGAACTGGAGCGCGCTGCGGCTCACTACGGCTGCGGGCTTCCGACGGTCCGCAGGTTCGAGTCCGATGCGGCGCGGGATGAGCTGATTCGTTACTTGCGCGACGGCAGCCCGTGCCTGCTCTGCATCGACGGCTGGGATCACTGGGTCACGGCCGTGCACGAGGAGACGGGGCAGTTCATCATCCTCGACAGTGACAAGTCGGAGGTAATCGAAGTCGTCGACTGGCCGCGACTGCGCCAGCGATGGGTCTATCACGACGAAGCTGGCGACGGCAGGAAGTCAGCTCGCAAGATCTACGACTTGCACCCCTTGGTACCGGAGCGTCCGCTCCCGGACCGGGCCCGCTTCTCGCTGGAGCGTGCGCGATACCTGCTCCAGCCTGAAAACCGCGGCCTGGCTCGGCTCTGGGACGGTTACGTCGAAGACCTCGTCGCCATCTGCCGCACCCGACCATCCCAGGGCGGCCGCGCGCTCGCCCTGGGCGAATTGCTCCGCCGCCACACCGAGCTGCTATTAGATGAGCTGGCGACCTGGCACGGCGGGATCAAGCGCCAGGCCGCCCGGCAGGTGCTGGACCGCATGCGCTTCGTCGCCGACACCTATGGACTCGTGATTCGTCAGAGCGATGAGAAGCGCACCGTCGCGGCGCTCAGCATGATCCTGGCGCTCTGGTCCGCCGGCGAGTTCGGGGTGGAGCCGCTCTATCGCAAGGTGCCCGTCCGGAAGATTCGCTGATCGGCGTCGGGCTGAACGGCCGCTAGTCTTCGTCTCAGCGGGTGGGTCGCACGAGTTCCTGGAACGGTGGATAATCCCGTAAGTCTCGCAGGTAGTGGTCGCGATGGATTGCCTGGTAGATCTGGCCCTCGGCCAGAGCGCGGCGTAGAAATTCCATTGCCAATCCCCGCTCACCCAGTTCGGCGGCCACGCGCGCCTGCGCGTAGCGATGGCGGCCGTGCAGGTACCTATCCCGTCGATCGGCCAGCCAGTCCAGAGCGGCTTGCGCCCCTTCCCGATCCTGCCGCCGGGCGGCGAGGATGCCCCGATGCTCCATGTAGAGCAGGGAGTCGTTCCGCGCCACGATCTCGAGCAGCGCTCGGGCCTCCTCATTCCGCTCCAGGTGCTCGAGTGCCTGGATGAAGGCGATCTGCTGCGCGCGGGTCAGGTCCTCGATCGCCTCCGTCTCCAGCCAACTGACGACCCGACTCCAAACGACCGTTGCCGATGCAGGATCGCCGTGTGCGTGCAATTCTTCTCCCACTTCGATGAGTGGGCCGAGGGCGGAGGCGCCCAGTCGCTGCAGCTCGTCGCTCCGTTCCAGTACCGTTCCGGACCTGCCCAGCGCGGCCAGCGCGTTCAGTTCGAGCGCGATCATCGAGGCGACTTCCGGATGCAGCTGGCGCGCCTCGCGGGCCGCTTCCAGTTCGCGCTCATGCTGGCCCAGCAGATGGAGTGCGACTGCACGAACGTACCAGTACGAGCGCCAGTTGGGGGCTAGAACCGCCACGTCGTTCTCGTCGAGCGTCCTGAGTGCTTCGGCCGGGCGGTTGAGCTCGAGCGCGTGGTGGGCGATGAGATAAAATCCCACGTAGTACGGCCCCGTTTCGGCCATGCGGCGCGCCGCTCTGAGCTGAGCAGCCCTATCGCCGGCGATCCCGGCGTCGAGCCAGTCGGTGGTGGCCCGTTCGTAGGGCGTCATCCGGTCACGGAGTCCGTTCAGCCTGTCCAGATAGGGCTCGGCCTCCGCGTCGCTTCCCTGGTTCCTCAGTGCAATCGCCGCCATGTAGTTGAAGGTCGGGTAGGTCGAGTCGAGCTGGACTGCTTGCCGGAAGTGAGTCGCGGCGGTCGACCAGTCTTGGTCCATGAAGTAGTCCATCCCCACCAGGAATCGCTGATACGCTTCGTACTCCGGCGGCCGCGACGGCTGCCGTGTTGTGTCTGCGACGGCGGCGGGGTGAAAGTACCTGAAGAGGAAGTCGCGTATCTCGGACTGCAGCGGCCGCAGGGCTTGGGAGAACGAATCGGCTGGCACGCCGACGGGGGCGGGCGAATGGAGCAGCGCGCTTGCCGTGACATCGGAGATCTCTGCGTTTAGGTACAGCTTGTTGCCCTCCAGGTAGTACGACCCGGACACGACGATACGGGCGCCGGCCTCCTCGGCGAGCGCCTCGATGCGTGCGCCACTCGGCGTCGGCCGGCCATCGAGCTTCGACCGCCGGTCGAAGGCCAGCGAGACCTGGAACGGCACGACCTGCAAGTCGCCGGTCGCCTGTAGACCCTGGACCAGCCAGTGGCCGGCCATGCTGCCCAACGGGTCGAGCGCCGCGTCGCCGGTCCGATTCTCGAACACGTCCACGACGATGCGATCGGCTACGAGCTGCGAGCTGCGGGCCGGCAGTAGCATGAGAACGGCGGCCACGACGCCCCACATCGCCATGGCCCCCAACAAAGCCAACCCCATCGTCCGCCAGGTGAGGGTTCGCAACTTCCTGTCCTCCTCAGCCGCCGCGACGGCGGCTTCGGCAGGCACTTCGTCACCGTACTTCTCCTCTCTGGCTAACGAGCTCACAGCGACGACGGGTAGCCCTGCCAGCAGAAACGTCAGCGCTACCGGGAACAGCCAGTGTGGCAGCCCTAGGTAGTCGATGAACAGATCAACGGCCTCGAGCACGGCGAACGACGCGCCGAGATATACGAGCACCGCCTGCCACAGCGAACGCTCATGGATCTCGGCGATCAGTCGTTTGAGATGGGGCATGGGCGGCGTCTCTCAAGGCTTGGCTGGTTCAGACCACGAACCGCTGGGGAACGTCGGCCGCGTCACCAAGATGCCAGGGACCCGGAGTGCAGGCAACGACCGCTCGGACCAGGTTCAGACATCGATCCGGCGGCCGCTTGGCGCCGTGGTTGGCGGCGACTGGCTGAGCGTGGGAAGCCGCTCACCGTGTCCGGGCGGACACTAGAGGGCTCTCCTGGCGTGTCCGCCCGCACACGATCGCTCCTCGCGGCGGGGCCTGTCGCCGGCGGCTCGGTCGCCTAACCGACTGTCGTAAATGAGGTTGCGCGGTCGGTCCGTCCCCCCCGGCCGGTTTGGCCCTCAGACTGCACTGCGACGGTCGACGGACGAAGGATGAGATGGTCTGTGAAGCGCTTGTAACGGGAGAGGGGAAACTCATGACGACATGGTTAGCGGTGCTGACGATCCGGTGGCTGATGATCGGCGCAGCGGCTTCGGGGTGGGAGTTGGAGCAGGAGACGCTGCCGACCCTGGAAGACGTCGTGGAGCGTTACATAGAAGCCGTCGGCGGTCGCGAGGCGATCGAGCGGCTGACGACTCGGGTGATGACGGGCCGGTTGGTGACCGACCTGCCGACGTGGCAACCGCCGGTACACGAGTCGAACGGCTTCGTGATCTACGCGAAGGTGCCGGGTAAGTATCTGTACATTCAACGGTCGGATCGGGGCACGCATCGGGACGGTTACGACGGCCGGGTCTGCTGGCGGTCGGCCGGTGGTGAGACAGAGCTCGACGCGCACTACGACCCCCGGTTCGCCTGGTTCGCCGATCCGCAGAACGCGTTGCGCATGTGGGACCACTTCCCCGACATGAGGATGCGCGCTACGACGACGCTGGATGGCCGGTCGATGTACGTGGTCGATATCGATGACGATGAATCGCACGCGCTCTACTTCGATGCCGAGACCGGACTGTTGGTCCGGCTCGGCTACAACAGAGAGATCGGCGATTATCGCGAGGTGGACGGAGTACTGGTCCCCTTCCGCATGGCGTTCAGCAGGAAGGGTGGATCGAGCACGTACATCATCGAGACGATCGAGCACAACGTTCCGATCGACGATGCCGAGTTCGCCGCGCCTGTCCGATAGACAGAGGGCCCTGCCGATCCCTGACGATCGGCAGGGCCCGGCTCTTCGCTGGCGCTGGCGTCCCCCCTTTACCTTCGCTCCGAAATCGCCTCGATTGCCCACTCGGCGGCGCGCCGGATGACGTCCCGGGGCGACGGCATGTCGGAAGCCTGCTGCAGGAAGCCGAGCTGGCTCGCGTCTCCGGACCGACCGATCGCACGCAAAGCCTCGGCCTGCACCTGATAGGAATCATCGGCTGCGAACCGCTCGCGGAAGAACTGCACTAGGGTCGGATCACCAGTCTCACTCAGGATACGGATGGCCGTTCGCCTGACCTGAGAATTGGGATCGGTGGCTGCGGTACGGAAGAGCTCGATCGATTCCTGCCGATCCGCAGCCGCGAGCGTCTCAAGTGCCGCGAGCCGAACCGCCCAGAAGGGATCGTCCCGGGCGATCCCGGCGAGCTCCTCGGCTACGTGCTGATCCGTGGTGAACCGGCCCAGCTCCCGCACCGCCCACTCCCTACCGATGACGTCGTCATGTTCGGCCTGGTAGAGGAGCTCCTCTGTGCTCTTTTCGTAAGTCCACTCTTTCAAGACCCAGTTCCCTTCATCGAAGCGAACCAGGAGAGGTCGTTCCCGGCTCGGAAAGACGAAGCTGTCTTGTTCATGCTCCAGCCAGACGGTCTCGACGCGCTTTCCCGACGCGGTGACGATCCCGATCTGCACCGGCATACGGTAGATGGGGACCCCGTGATCGCGGTCCTGGACCTGGGCGACGTTCAGTCGGATCTCTCCCGCCGCCGCATCCCAGCTCGAGCTCACCTCGAATACCGGATGTCCGGGCTTGAAGATGAACTGCTCGAAGAACCAGTCCATGTTCCGGCCGGTCACTTCCTTCACGGTCTTCATGAAGTCGTGGGTGTCGACGGGCTCAAAGGCGTGCTCGTGCAGAAACCTGCTGAGTGCCCGGAAGAAGAGCTCATCGCCCAGGATGAAGCGGAGCTGGTGCAGGATGCAGGCGCCCTTCGGGTAGGTATGCGAATCGAAGTTGTCGTGCGGTCGCTCGTAGCGGTTGAACACGATCGGCCGAACGTAGCGGGTGTGCGCTTCCCTCAGGTACTGGTTCTTTTTGCCCAGCAGAGCCCAGGCGCCCTCATCCTCACCACTCTCATGCCGGGTCCACAGGTAGTCGGAATAGGTGCCGAAGCTCTCGTTCAGCCAGGTGTGCGACCACTCCCGCAGGGTTATCAGGTCACCCCACCACTGGTGGGCGATCTCATGAGCGATGACCCGCTCCCAAGAGAAGTCTTGCTCGGCCCGCCGGTCGTGGATGACCCCATCACCGAGAATGGTGGCCGAGGTTGCCTCGGCGCCGCCTCCGACATGTGGCGTCGTGACCTGGTCGTACTTGGCCCAGGGATAGGGGTAGTCGAAGAGATCGCTATAGTAGGCGATCATGCGCGGCGTCTTGGCGAAGATCCAGCGCGCGTCCTCCTCGTCTTCCGGGTAGACCCAGTAGTTGACCGGCAGATCACCCAGCGAGTCCTCGATCACCGTGAACGGGCCGATCGCCAACATGAACAGGTAGGTGGAGTGGGGCAGGTCCTGCGACCAGTGCCAGGTAACGGTTCCGTCAGCCGCGTTCTCTGTGACCTCGACCAGGCGGCCGTTGGAGAGCACCCGGTTACCTTGCGGCACGGTGACGATGAGCTCGTGAGTCACCTTGTCATTGGGGTAATCGTAGCAGGGGATCCAGTGGTGGGCTTCGTCCGGCCAGGAATCGGTCGAGACCATCTGCGGGTGATCGTCGCTCGCGTCGTCGAAAAAGAACCCCTCCCGCGAACCCTCGCCGCGATAGACGACTGTAACATCTACTGTGTCGCCGTAAGAGAGTTTGCGCGGGAGCGCGATGACGACACTCGTGTCGGACCGCTCGAACGCGAGCTCGCGTCCGCCCTCATCGATAGCCTTCTCGATGATGATCTCTTCCGCATCGAGCTCGCAGCGATCGAGTCCGTCCGCGAACGGCGTCAGGGTGATTCGGTTCTCACCCCAGAAGCCCTTCGCATCGAGGTCGAAGGTCAGGCTGACCCGGTAGTGGATGAAATCACAAGTGCGACTTCGCTCGGCCTGGACCGGCCGACTCCAGACGTCCACCTGCTGAGCGTTGAGAGATGACAGGGCCGGTACGGCGAGTGCTATAGCCAGTCCTGTACTGAGGGTTCGTCGCTGGAAGAGTGCGATCATCTCTCATCGCCTCACTTTCTGCAGCAGGCCGGGCTCGCGCATCAGGCTCTCGATCTCAGCTACAGTGCGGGGCAGTCCGGCCGAGAGGTTTTCGTATCCGTCCTCGGTGATCACGACGGTGTCCTCGATGCGGATCCCCATGGTCTCGCTCTCTGGCATGTTGATGTCACAGGCGAAGACGAAACCGGGCTCCAGCGGTTCGTCGGGGCCGGTCATCGATGCCATCACATCGTGCGTCGCCAGCCCGATCGGGTGGTTGTAGCAGCCCCACGTCGTCAGCCCACGGAATCGGCGCTCCTCGGCATCGTAGCCGTTCTCGACCAACCACTCACTGACCTTCTCCCCCACCTGCCGCAAGGTGATCCCGGGGCGGTAGTTGTCGAGACAGACCTGCCTGATTCCGAGGCCCAGCTCGTAGAGCTGACGTTGTTCGGGGGTGAAGCGGCCGTTCGCCGGGAAGGAGGTGGAGATGTCGGCGTTGTAGTAAGCGTAGTCGGGACCGGCGTCGAGGATGATGAAGTCGCCGGCCTCCAGGGTGCGATCGTGTCGGTGATAGTGACCCCAGGGATGGTGTTCTCCCGACATTATGATAGTCTCGTAGGCCAGTTCCTGGGCACCCTCTCGCTCGCTGACGAACCGGAACAGAGCAGCCAGGGCCCTCTCCGGCATATCGACCTCGGTGGAGCGCATGAACTCGAGGTGAGCCGCGACCCCGATCTGGGCCGCTTCACGCACCAGGGCCACCTCGGCCGGCGACTTGATCTTCCGCAGCACCTGGATCGTGCGGAAGCAGTCCCGAATCTCGACACCGGGATACCGCTGCTTCAGCCGTTCGACCAGCTGCAGCTCTCGGGTCAGGCGGCCATCCCAGGGATTCTCCATCATCGTCCGCTGCAACGCCCCGTACACTTCGTTCGTGTTCATGCGGTGAAGCTCTTCCGGGCGGTGGGACAGACAGAAGTGCCCGGTGCTTCGACCTAGTCCGGTTAAGAAAGTCTCCAGTTCCTCTACCGGCAGGGCCGCTTCGATGCCCGTGTACCCTACAGGGTCGAGGGCGAGTTCGGGCGGGATCCCCTCTCCCCGGGCGTCGTGCTCGTCGAGGGTCAGGAACAGTGTGCTCTCCCGATTGACACCGTCCACGACCAGCCAGGCGTTCGGCGCCTCGACACCTGTGAAGTAGAGGAAGTCGTTATTCTGGGAGAACTGATAGTCGGCGATCGGTGAGGTTGCCCCGGGGATGATAACGGCTCCATCGGGGATCTCGTCCATCAATCGTTCCCTGCGGGCTGCATACTCGCTGTTGTCGATCAGGCTGCCGGCCAGAACGAAGGGCACTTCCCCAGCCGGTGACTCAGCGGTGGTGCAACCTTCCGTCAGAGGGAGCAGGAAGGGAAGCGCCAGAAGGGCCCGAATTGCGGACAGCGGATTTGGTGTACTGTGACGTCTCATGCTGTACCTCTCTCTCCCGGGCATTGGCGAGGCGATCAGTGGGATCATCCGAGTAGAATGAAGAGTACGTGGCCGAATACGCCGGCGCAGAGGCCACCGATGAAATGGGTGGCTATGGCCACGTTGGTCAGGCCGCGTTCCTTGATACCGTCCATCATTCCCACGTGGGTGCTCAGGAAGCCGGCATTGCAGATGCCGATGGCGGTGAAGACGCAAACCTCTTTGGCGCCGATGATGCTGCTCTCCAGGAACTCAGGAACGATGGCAAGCGCTGCGCCGGCGGATCCCAGCGACGTAACCGGGAAGGCTATAGCTTCCGGGTTCGAAAATCCAAACAAGGGTTCTATGACAAAAGACAACTTGGCTCCGACCCAGGGGAAGAAACCGATTCCTTCGTAGGCGCCTCCGGTATACACGCCCTCATTCGGCCCGAAGGCCAGCATCATGACGATCGTGCAGATGATGACGATCCCGGGCATGATATCCAGGCCTGTCTTCACGCCGTGGACGCCGCCGTCCAGCAGCGCTTCGAGAGCCCGCTGCACGACATTTCCTTTGCGGACCTCCCGGTAGCGCAACAGGTCATAGCCTTCTTGCTCCTCGGAGATCACGGCCGCGTCGCTGCCGTATTTCTTCCTGCCGAAGTGTCCCACGAGCCTGACGCTCACGATGCCCCCAAGAATCGCACCAACGTTTCCCAGCAGGACAGCCCTGCCCAATGGGCCTGTATCCGATGACTGTGCCAGCATGAAAGTCGTCACGATGAGGCCCATCCCGAAGACGGTGCCCAGGTTCACCAGCGTCGTAACCTGCCATTGCCTGAAATACTTCAGGAATCCCTTGTCTGCGGCCAACGGCATGATAGCCGGGTTGTCCGACAGGTAGGTTGCTACGACCCCGATGGACGCGGCCCCCGGCAGTCCGAAGAGCGGCTTCATGAGGGGAGAGACCAGACGGTTGGCGATGCTGACGATGCCGAACTCTGAGAGAAGAGACGTAAATGCACCCGCGATGATGATTACTCCCATCAAGAAGAAGACGGTGTTCAGTATGAGGTCGTGGGCAGTTCCCATCATGGTCTTGAACATGTGTGCGAGCCCCATCTGCCAGGCAAAGATCGCAAACAAGGCTGCAAGAATGGCCAGCGAGACAAAGGTCTCCGTGGTAATGGCCCTGACGATTCTCTTTTCCACTTTCTCTTCTTCGACCGTGTCATTTCGTCTGACGCCAAATGCCATGTCTGCATCCCTCGATTACGTGGGGGCCGTCGCAAGTGCTGCCTCGACTGCGCCGACGGTGTGACTGCGTCGCTGGGAAGACCGATCCCGAATCTACGACGTGGCACGTGACCTTGGAAACGGATGAGCTGGACGGGAGCGGCCGCGGCTGATATCGCGACTGGCCGCGGACTGAGCGGGCAGGCGTTCTGCGTCGCCCGAGGAGATGATCAAAGGTCTGGGGGGGGGGCGCTGCCGAGCTCCGGTCCCGTCGGGCCGGCGGAGCGGCGGGCGCGCGATGTGATAGAGCGGACCGGACGCGGTAGTCCGGCCCGCTCTATCGGCGGATCGCTGCCGGCCGATGTCGTTACTCGTCTCCGAGCGCCAGCGGCCCTGAGAGCGGGAACTGCAGCGCCCCGACCACGCCGGCGTGGTCCGAGGGCCAGAGCCACTGCGGGAACGTCCGGTCACGCTGCTCGTCGCCCACGATCCAGGCGTGGACGGAGGACGGAGGGGTGTTGACGAGGATGAGGTCGATCCGCTTGGTGAAGTTGACGGTCGCGTTCCTGAGATCCGCGTCGTGCGGGTTCGTCAGTCCGTCGTGCGGTCCCGGCGGCAGCAGGTTTGCAAACCAGGTGTCCACCAAGCCGGCCCCGCCTACGGCCGTGGGCGCGACCAGGTACTGGTACGCGGGGCCGGGATCGGGGACCGTTGGCGTCGGTCCGTGAGTGTTGAGGTCGCCGACGATGATGACGGGATAGGCGTCGGTCTGTACCGCCGCGACCAGTTCCATCGCCTCGGCCCGCTGGAAGAACTCGGGACAGTATTGTGGGGGAATCCCGAGATCGGCGCATTGCTCATCGGTAAGCTGGACCGGTTCCAGGTGCGTGTTGGCGAACCGGTACGTCTTGCCCTTCACCCTGGCGTCCACCGACACGTAGCCTCGCTTGACGTCGATCGCGAAGTTGGGATCGACGGGATGCGCGACGGGAACTTGCAGGTGCATGACGTAGTTCGCCGCATCGACATCCTCGATCCCCACATCCCACCGGGCGAGCACTACGTCGAAGTCGGTGAGCCGCACGTCGCTGAACAGCAGCGGGTCGGCGCTCACCACCATCGGCAACTCAACGTCAGCGTTCTCGATCACCCCGGCCACCCGGTAGTTGAGCCCGCGCGCCCTCAACGCCGACATCAGGATGTCGAGGTAATCGTACAGGAGGTAACTCGCGTTCGGCGTCGGGTCCTCGAAGAAGTCGCCCCGCAGCTGCAGCCGGACCTCCGAGATCTCCTGCAGCCCGATCAGGTGCGGCGGCGACTGCGCCACCTGTCGGGCGATCGCCCGCGCCCGCTCGGGGAAGTTCGTCGAGAGAAGCTGCTGGAACGCCTTGGTCACCTCGAACGGGATCTGCTCCGGCGGCACTACGAGTAACGGATCCAGATTGGCGCCGACGTAGACGTTCCAGGTCATCACCTTGATCGCATCCGACCCCTCGCCGAGGATGAGCTCCTGCGGCCCACCGTCCGACTGGGCCTCGGGCCCGGTGAGCGGGTGGTCGCTGCACGCCACCGCGGTGACAGCGAGCAGTGCGAGAGCGAGGGGAACCCGCAGCCGGGCCATGCCCAACAACCCTCTTAGCAGGTCCATACCGCACCTCCTATGATATGAGAGGATCGCGCCGCGTCCGGCGCAGAGGGATTAGCGCGGTCCGGACGATCGCACACGCCCGGCCGCGATGCACGTCGGTACCTGCCTGATTGCTTGCGAAAGCGTCGGAACGCCGAGGGCGGGACACGGCGCTCGATGTGGGGTGCTACCACTGCCGAGGCCTCAAGTCTGCGGGACAGACTTCACGACCGACCTCTACCCACTTCCCGATACGGCTATGATACGGCGTCGCTCTCGCCCGGGCAACTGACCGGCAGTCGTCTTAGTGCCTCTCGCGTTGCAGCTGCTCGATCATCTGGCGGGCGTAGACCATATCGGGGTCGACCTCCAGACACTTCCTGTAGTAGTACAGCGCACGCTCGATGTCGCCACGTTCGCGGTAGATGCCCCCCAAACGCCACCAGCCGTTCAACGAAGCCGGGTAGAGCGCCACCAGGTGCTCGAGCATCTCGATCGCTTCGTCCACCCTGCCGCTCTCCGCCAGGTTGTCCGACTGCCTCGTCAGGGTCATATCCGGAATCGCGACGTCATAGCCGTAGTGTTGTGACAGTCCAGCGTAGTACTGCTCGATCTCGTAAAGCGATGCCACCCCGGCCGCGGCTGGGAATTCGTAACCGCTGAACACCAGGGTCAACCCTTCGCGCAGGCCCGTCGGCGCGAGGAAATCGCCGTTCTCCTCTACGACGTCCAGCTTCCACGCAAACTGAGCCGGCCTGTTGCCGGACAAGGCCTCCTCGAGCCGGGGCATGTACTCCAGCGCCTCGGGGAACTCGCTATCCTCTGCTATCACATACAGGAAATTGTCGAGTGTGTCTCTCTCGGCGAGTACCGTCCGAACTCTATCGATCAAGTAGTCACGCTGCTGCAAGTAGCGGAACGGGTTGTTCAAGATATAGACATCGAAGGTCTCAGGTCGCTGTGTCAGGGTGTAGAGGCCGAACGTGCCCCCGGCCTGCGGGCCGACCAGGATCCGGAAGTGGGCGGTCCGATAGTCCGCCTCGACGAACGGCATCGCCTCCTCGACCATGAAGCGCAGAAAGCGGTCGGCGCCTGCCGGGTTCCCTTCGCGATCGAGCGGCAGGTAGTCTCGGTAGCGGTCGGTGTTGGCAATTCCAACGAGGATCACCGGCGGCATCCGCGTGGTACTCAGCACAGTGGTGATGTGCAGCGCTTCGGCGAAGTAGTTCCTGACCTGGCCGCCGTACAGTATATAGATGACTGGGTAACCGATCGCCGTCGCCTCATAACCGCGCGGCAGGTTGACCAGCAGGGTGCGGTCTTCGTCGAGTATCGTGGAGTGGATTTTCCTGTAGTGGCCGATGACGATGTCCTCGTTGTCCTCTTGAGCGAGAGCCGGCGGCGCGGTCGTCGCTGCCAGCAGCGCCAGCACCAGGAACCATGACGGGCGATGTCGTATCAAGGACCACATGCTTCTGACTCCCTGTCGATCGGTTGGCAGAAGACGAGTTGTCGCGGCCGCCGCTTTACGATGCTGTGCCGTGCTCGAGCTCCGCAAGCTACCGCAGGTCACTCGTGCCTGAGCGTCTCCATCGGATCCACCCGCGCGGCCCGGAGGGCCGGGGCCAGCGATGCCGCTACCCCGGTGGCGGTCAGAACGAGCGCGATGAGCGTGTAGATCCTCCAGTCCCACGGGTTCGCATCGAAGAGGATCTCGCGCATCGCCGGTGCCAGGAGCGCTGCGAGCGCCATCCCGACGGCGAGTCCTAGGGTCAGCTGGAGCAGGCCGCTCCTTGCCGTAAGCCAGAGGATGCGCCGGGCATCGGCACCCAGGGCCATCCTGATGCCGATCTCGCGGGTACGGCGCCGGACGAGGAAGGCCATCACGCCGTAGAGCCCGACCGTGGCGAGCACGAGCCCGGCGAGGCCGAAGACCGCGAACAGCACGGCGAATGTGCGCTCGGGTGCGATATTCTCTGAGATGAGCCGCGCGAGCGAGTTGACGTCGTAGATTGGCAGGTTGGGATCGATGGCGGCGATCTCGTCGCGGACCATCGGGACGAGGGCGAGGGGATCGCCCGCCGCGCGTAGCAGCACGCTCATCGTACGCCGCGTGCTTTGCGAGAAGGGCAGATAGATGCCCTCCGAGCCGCGCTCGCGCCGGCCGGCCATCGCCAGGTCGGGCGCGACGCCGACGATCGTGCGCCAGGGGCTCTCCGAGTCGAGGCCACCCAGCTTGATCCGTCGGCCCAGGGGATTCTGGCCCGGGAAGTAGAGCCGGGCGAACCGCTGATTGATGATCGCCACCGGCTCGCTCTCGGCGTGATCGGTGGCCGAGAACCGGCGTCCCGCCAGTAGCTGGACATCGAGAGCACGGAAGTAATCGTCACTGATCTGCGCGAACGCGGCCCAGGGCGTGTCTCTGTCACGATCGTAGGCTTCGCCCGCTATCTGGAATGTGTTCATGTTCCAGTTACCACCCGGTGGCCACGAGACGATGGCGGCGGAGAGCACCTCGGGGCGACTTTCCAGACGGTCGAGCAGCACAGAGTAGAACCGGTCGATGTCCGAGCTGTTCGGGGGGTAGTCATTGTAGGGCAACTGAATCCGTGCCGTGAGCACGTTCTCGGTGGCGAACTCGAGCTCATCGGCCGTATGAATCAACACTCCCTTCACCATCAATCCCGCCACGGTCAGCAGCCCGCACGATAGGGCGACCTCGGCGACGACCAGCGTGCGACTGAAACGGCTCAGCCGCAGGCTGGAGCTGCGGGTCGCATCCTTGAGCACCTCGGTCATCTCGATGCCCGTCGCCTTGAGTGCGGGCCCCAAGCCGGCGAGCAGCGTCGCGACCAGGATGAGGGCGAAGCAGAAGGTGAGCACCGCCGGGTCGATCTCGACCCACATCCAGAAGAAGGGGATCTGATGAGCCAGCGCCCGGTTGAAGAGCGTGACCCCCAAGTGGGCGAGTCCGATTCCCAGCGCGCCGCCCAGCGCGGCGATGGCGAGCGCTTCGGCGAGGGTTTGGGTGACGAGCGCGCTGCGGCTGGCACCCAACGCCGCTCGAATCGCGACCTCTCGATTTCGCGCCGCGGCGCGTGCCAGCAGAAGATTCGCCACGTTGGCGCAGGCGACCAGCAGCACGGAGGCGACGACGGCGACCATGATGTTCATTAGCAACGCGTCGCGCTTCTCGACGGTGTGCTCCTTATAGACCGCGACCCGTGTGCTCGTGCCCTCGTAGCTCTCGGGGTGCGCCAGCTCGAGACGGCGGGCGAGCGCCGCGAACTCGGCGCGCGCCGATTCCAGCGGGACACCTTCGCTCAGGCGCCCAAAGGCTCGGATGTAGCGGTCTCCGCTCGGCTCCGCCGAAGGCTCGAGCTCCAGCGGGATCCAGAGTGCCTGCTGGTAGGGGAACTGGAAGTCCTCGGGCATGACACCGACAATGGTCCGCTGCTGCCCGTTCGCTCGGATGGTCCTGCCGATGATCGCCGGGTCGCCGCCGTAGCTCTCCTGCCAGAGCCGGTGGCCGAGGACGACGACCGGCTCAGCGCCGGGTCGCTCGTCCTCCGGAAGGACTCCCCGGCCCAGCACGGGCGTCACCCTGAGCGCCTGGAGCGCGTCTGCGGTGACCGCCGCGGCCTCGACGCGCTGCGGGCGGCCCTCGGTGCCGGACACGTTCATGTCGTATACGACAAACCCCGCCAGCGCCTCCAGCGTGGTCTGCGCGTCGCGCCAATTCTGGAACTCGTGTGCGTTCAACCGGATGTCGAACCGGTTCCGCGGGACCTGGTCACGGAACAAATAGACCAGGCGGTCGGGCTCTTGGAACGGCAGATCACGCAACAGCCCGTGCGAGATGCTGAACATCGTGGTCGTCGATCCGATCCCCAGGGCGATGGCGACGGCGGCGAAGATGGCGAGGCCCGGGGCACTGGTAAGCTGCCGGAATCCGTAACGAAGATCTCTGAGCAAGCTGTACATGGCGGCAACACCGGTAAGTGGGGCTAACCAAGAGACCCTACGGGACGGCTGGGAGGCCTGTTTCGCGCGAGGGCGCAAGTCCGCGCCGGTCCCCGGCTACGATGCTGTTGCGGGGAGATGTGAGGTGGCGCTAGCTTCTTTCGCACTCCATCGTACAGCTCAGGCTAGCACCATCTGTTGAGGCCATGTCACACAGCGCATACCACGGCGGTATCCGTCCACAGCGGTCGAGCAAGCTGGCATACGTTTGCGGGCTGGTGCTACCGCTGGCGACCTACGCGTGCTGCGACGATCCGACGACTCCGAATTCGCCGCCGCTGGTCGAGGTCGTCGTCAGCCAGGTAGAGGCCAACCAGTACAGGGTGGAGGCGCACGCCGTCGACCCGGACGGTAGCCTGCTCTCGCTGCACCTGGTCGTGAGTCAAGAGTTGCCGACGTCGCGCCTCGTTCTGCACGACTCCAGCCAAACGAGCACGATCGATACGACGCAGGCATACGTCGCCGGCGACCATCTCGCCGTCGCGATCGCTACCGATGACGAGTCGAGCAGCGCGGCGGACTCGGTACGCTGGACGGTCGACTATCCCAACACGCCGGGGAGTATCGAGAACGTAACGCTCGATATCGCGGCAACGCCCGACTCGACCTCTGTCGAGGACCTGATCCTGGACTACGACGGCATCAGGTTCTACTGGGTCACGTTCGGCCAGGACACGATCCTCCTGCTGGAGGATCCGGCCGACCTGGTATCGTGGGACCACGCCTTCCCCGATCAGGACGGAGACCCGGTACAGATCGAACGGGGTATCGTGGACTATCTGAACAACACGACATTGGACAGCCTGGAGTTCGTCGTGCCGGACGGCGTCGCGCCGTTGATATCGAGCTTCAGAGTGGAGCCCGGCGAACCCGGGTATATCGAGATCCGGCTGCCGGTTCCCGGTGATGACGGAGCGCTCGAGGGTGGCACCGTACTGGGCGTGATCCTGAAGGTCAGCGGCAGTCCCATCACGAACCAGCAAGAATTCGATAGCGCCACCACCATGGCGGAGATCGCCAGCCCAGGCACACCAGGCGGCGCGATCGTCGCGATCGTGCTAGGCGAGCACTATGGCTTCGCGGTGGGCGACACCATGTACGTGGCCGCGCAGGCCTGGGACGAGCAGATGAACTACAGCGATATCGTCACGGGCTTCGCTGTGGTGCCGCCCTAATCGAGAGGCGGCTCAGCGCGCCGCGAGCGCAGTCGGCGAGCAAGTACCGACTGTGCCCGATGCCGTCACCTTGGTGACTCCTTCAGTGTGTCCAGTGGAACACGCGGGCTCTCCCACAGACGTGTCCGGCGGCACACGATCGACCCAGCCTGCCTTGTGGCACTAATCTCCCGTGCCTTGTAATCGCATATGTGGAAACGGGTTGCGCTCTCGTGAAGCGCCCGGCCCCGGCTGGTCCCTCGCTTGCCCACTCGCCGCTTGGGGCGGGCTGTGAGGATGGGACTGACACCGGGAGAGGAGGGTAGCGTGGGCGAATCGATTTTGGGGGCCATACCCGTGAGCGGTCGAGCTCTGCGCGGTGGGTTGCTGCTGCTGCTCGCCGGGGTATTCACGATCGGGCTGAGCTTTGCAACGGTGGAGCTGCCGTATCTCATTGACGGGGCGCTGCAGAACACGATCACCACGCCGGACCTCGACTCGCACGTCGATGAGTCGAGCGTGCTCGGGACCGAGCTGTTCATCTCGCACTTCAAGCTGCGCCTGATCGGTTACGTCTGCTTCGCCTTGATGGCCGCGGCCGTCGTCGTCGGATTCGCCACCCGCAAGAGCGGGCTGGCGGCGCTGGGCGCCGTCGGCTTCATGCTGCCGGTCTTCGCTCAGTTCGCCGCCGTGATGTTCTTCTTGGCCGGGCTCGGCATGCTGAACATCATCTGGCTACCGGTCCTCGACATATCGTACGAGCTGCAGAGATTGGGGTCGGTCATTCGGGCGCCCTACGATCTGCTGCGCTGGCTGTCCGGGCTGGTAGGCCTGAACGGTTACTGGCCCATCGTCTACTTCTTCCTGGGCGGTGGCCTGCTCGTCTTCTTCGTCGGCACGTTCGCCTGGCTCTCCGCTCGGGCCCGCAAGCAGTACGTGGCCGACTTCTGGGTCTACCGGATCTCGCGGCACCCCCAGTACCTGGGGTGGATACTCTGGAGCTACGGCATCTATCTACTGCTGTTGCGGGGACTGTACCCGAAGCGTTCGTGGGGGATCGACGCGAGCCTGCCGTGGCTGCTCTCGATGCTGGTCATCATCGGTGTGGCGATGCTCGAGGAGCTCGACATGCGGCGCCGGCACGGCGAGGCTTACGAGGCGTATCGGCGGAGCGCGCCCTTCCTGTTCCCGCTGCCGTTGCGTGTCCTGTTCAAGAAGAGCCGTTACGAACGGAAGCGGGAGGTGGCGGCGGTCCTCTCGCTCTACGCGGTCGTTCTGATGGGTGCGTCCCTACTGTTCTACGGCGGCGGCTGGAAGCGTACGACAGCGCTCGTCACGCGCTCCGCGGACGCGGCCGAGATGGAAGAGCTCGCCGCTCGCTTGGTGGCGGGACCGAACCGGCGGTCTCACGGACGGTGCGGCGATTGCGAGCGGCTGGCGGCCTACGGCGAATCTGCCGTGGACTACTTCATTCCAATGCTCGAGAACGAGCAGGCCGAACTGCGGATACTCGCCGCCGAGTACCTGGGCAAGATCCCGGCCGAGCGATCGGTACCGGCTCTGCTCGCGGCACTCGACGATTCCGTGGCCAACGTCCGGGTGAACGCGCTTGGCGCCCTCGCGGCGTGCGGCTCGCGCGATGCCATCGAACCGATGCTGAGGCTGCTGGACGATGCGGACGCCTGGGTTCGGAGAACGGCCGTGCGGTCACTGGCCGCACTGGGTGCTGAGGGGATCGTCGAGCGAGCCGAGTCGGGGCTGAACGACCCCGACACACGGGTCCGCCACGCCACCGTGGAATCGCTGGGGATCCTGGGATCCGCGAAGGCGTTGCCCCTGGTGGTGGAAGGACTGGACGACGAGTCGGCGTGGGTGAGGCGTGCTGCGGTGATCGCGTTGCTGAAGATCGGGTCACCGGAAGTGCGTGAAGCGCTGCTGCGCGCGTCAGAGGATGAGGACTGGGAGGTGCGTCTCTACGCGGTGGAGGCGTTGAAGCGTCTTTCATCGGATTGACACGCTGCCGCTGGCAAGGCCGATGAAGAGGCGGGGCGGCTCCGATGAAGCGGCCCCGCTTTTCTGCGGAGAATGCGGGTGTGAGGAAAGGTTGTCCGGAGCGCCTTCCTCGGCACGCGCGCCTAGGCCGTATCAATGTAGCGATGATTGCAGTGGTCGTGCCCCTGCATCAGCGTTCTGTTGCGCTCCATCTTGAAGTTCGGGTTGAACGCGGTGGGCCAGTAGTAGTCCATGTTGCACACGGCGGCGTGCCCGATCGCTCCGCCGAGTCCGGCTGCGCGGAAGACCTCGGCGATGAGACACTCGGTGACCCGCAGTTCGAATACCTTCTCGGTATCCTCCACGACTTCGTGTGTCAGTATGGAGGAGTACCTCGGTGGCCGGAACTGGCTCACGAAGGTCTGGAAGCTGGTGTCGGGCATCCTCTCTGCCTGTATCTCTCCAGTGCGTCTGCCGTCCTCGGCCGAGTTCACGTTCAGCAGACGGACGAGCTCGGCCTCCCCCAGCTCTTCATGAAGCGTGTTGATGAAGTCGATGAACGCTCGGTTCCGCCGCCACTCCAAATCCCTCTCTGAAAGGGTGCGCTCTTTCGGGACGTCGAACTTGTGTTGACCCTGCTCCTGTGCTGCGCCGTCGCAGAGCCCGACGCTCGGCAGCTTGCAGAGACCCAACCACGCCATCGCACAGGCGGGTACCGTTCGAGTCAGTAGATCTCGACGGTTCAGATTGTATTGATTCTCAGTCGTCATGGTGTCCTTCCCGGTTCAATGAAAGTCAGGAGTCCGCTTCGGTAGTCGAGGCGGAAGCCGATGTTGGCTGCACCTATCGGTCCCTGTACAAGAAGCGTTCCGTTGCCGTTGCGACAAACGGCCCGGTTTCGATACTAAGATTTGCCTCTGTGGGGCCGAAGGAGAGGCGGCGGGCGTCGGGGCCCGGTCGGTGCACCCGTTCGGATGCGGTACACTCGAATCCCACGTGCGGACGGTGCCCTGAGGCGCACACCGGCGGATGATCGTCGACGGGCAGCGCACGGATGGGAGCGCCTGTGGGCTGTCATAGCCCGGCGCGCGTTCTCAGACGAGGCCGAGCAGGCGTTGCTGCCGGAATCCGGGCGCCCGCAGCTCGAACAGCGGCGTCCCGGGCTGCAGGATGGCCAGTTCGAGCGCGGCGGCCGCCCGCTGGCGCTGCTTGCCGCGTCGCAGGACCTGGTGCAGCGGCTCGGCACTGAGGGGCTGGCCCAAGAGATGGCGGGTGTCGGTCTGGAACCGGGTCTCGTTGTCCTGCCACCAGCGCCGGATGTCGTCCGGATCGGGCCACGCGGTCCCCTCGTCCGGGTCGATCTCGACGTCCGGGTCCTCAGGGTCGTCGCTGGGGCCGGCGACGTATCCGTCGGGTGCCTCGGCCTCCATGCCGTCGTGGGCGAGATCGACCCCGGTGATCATCTCGAACGCCTGGCCGGCCGGCCGCGCCAGAGTCGGGTCCGCCATCCGCTCGATCAGCCACGGCACCAACCCCGGGTAACCCGCGACGCCGGCAGCGACCACCGCCGTGCGAACGAGGTGGTCGTCCGCGGCGAGCCGCGATAGCCAGGCCATCGCATCCGCCGGCCCCGCTCGCCGGATGACCAGGTCCAAGGCCGCTCCGCCACCCGGCGCGTCCGCCTCTACGGTCTCTCTCAACACTTGGAGGGCTTCCGCGTCACCTGCATGCAGCGCCAAAGCCGACGCCGCCTGGAACCGGCACCACGGATCTTCGGCCCGCAGATGCCTGCGCGCCGCGGGTAGCAAGTCGATACGGCCGAGCTCGCCCACCGCCTTCAGTGCGCGAGCCCGTACCGACGCGTCCTCGTCGTTCAGTGCGTCGCTCAGCGCGGGCCCCAGGTCGTGCCGATGCGCCGCGGCGGCGGCGACGCCCATCCGCCGGAGCGCCGGCTCGCTACTGGCCAGCATCTCCACGATGGTGTCCACTACTTCATCTAGGGCGAGCCAGCCGAGAGCGGACACCAGCCCACGCGACAGCTCATACGACCGCGACGCGATCTCGAGAACGACCTCGAAGCGAGCCGCAGAACCGCTCTCCGTTGCGAGCACGGACGCGACGAAGACTTCGCCGGGATCTGCCCAGGCGTAGTCTCGCACGCAGGTCGCCCATCCGCGTTCCCCCGCGATGCTCAGCCCTTCGAGGTGGGCGTCGATCCGGTCGTCGAGCTCCACCAGATCGCGCAAGTCCATTTGCGGATGGAAGACAGTCCGATCGCGCAGCAGCCACAGGAAAGCGCCCTGCTCGGCGTGCTGCTCGAGGACCGGAGTGATACTCTGTTGCGTCAATCGACGCACACCTTGTCGATCGCAGAGGTCCGGTGCAGCCGCTTGGCCCAACTGACGATTAGGTTGAACGACGCCTCGTCGCACAAGAAGGCATCGAACGACTGTCCCACGCTGAAGGCGTCGAACTGGCAGGCAAGATCCGGTATCACGCCGGAATCTCTCGGATCCACGTTCTCGGGAGGGTAGCCGCCCAGCAGCAGCAGCGCCGTCCACTTATCCAGAACTGTGCATGCTTCGTCCACCGTCTCTTGATCGGGCTGATCGACGAAGACGATCTGGAGCCTGTGCGGTGCCGCGCTCTTCTCGGGCAGCTCGACTTCGAGGCTGAAGGGCAGCGGCTCGGGGAGGCCGGGGTAACGCAGCGCCCGGTGATCCAGCCGCGGTGGCGGACCCGTGTCTGCGGCCGAACTGCCGACCGTGCGGACCTCCACAGAGTCGAGGTCTCTGGCCCGCAACATGTTGAGGAGCACGCGAAAGGCTCCCCGGTCGATTCCCTCGAGTTCCACTCGCCAGGTCAGCCTGCGGCTCTCGCTGTCGAAGTGTCTCTCTTTGAGCTCGGCACGGGACGCACTCGGCTCGTGCGACGCGCCGCTGAACATCCCGACACCGACGCACCAGGCGAATAGTCTCACGATGTCGGGCATGAGCTCCTCGGGGTCCTCGACGGACACGTCGACGCTGTCCTTGAACAGCAACACGTCTACGCCCTGCACCCGGATGGTGACTTCTTGCCGTCCGAGATCGTAGAGCTCAACGCTGATGTCGGTTTCCGAGTTCATGAGGTGCTCCTGCAGCCTAGTCGTACTCCTTATCGAACGCGTTGAGCCACTCCTCGGCGTCCTCGTGGGAGAAGTACCGCCCCTCACCGGGAAATGCTTCAAGTCGGACGGGCCGCAACGTCTTCGCCACCCGCCGGTACTCAGGTATGAAGTCACGGCCGGCGACATCGCCGAGCTGCGGCTCGACACCGGCCTGAATCGCCAGGCCGTACTGAAGCTCGTGCACGCTGATCGGCAGGTCAGTGCCCAATCCCTGTACTAGCGCATCGTGTCCTCCCAGGTGCTCGATCGTTCCGTCCGAGACGAGATTCAGCCAGCTGACCCGCTTGATCAGTGGAACGAAGTCCGCTTTGTCCGCATCATAGCGGAACATATGATTCGACACACCGCCCAGACTGTGATAGTCCAAGCCAGGGTAACGCAGCAACAGCGAGCAAAGCGTCTTCTCCATCGGCACACGCACCGGATCCGTCGCCCCGATGTAGTAGTTCAAGGCGTATCCCGCGTGACCCGATAGAAACGGATGCGATCCGACCAGCTTCAGGTCGAGTATCCAGTTCAGCGCTGCGGCTGGGTCCGCGATCTCCGCCTCGACCGGAAATGTCACCCGAAGCACCATCGCTGCCGGGCTCAGCACGACGCCGCCCTGTTCTAGCCTCCTCTGCAGTATGGCCTTCCTTTCGGCAACCACTTCCGGTGACAAGTAGTCCGGCCGCCTATGAAAGAAGGACAACTCGAGCGAAGCGGGAGTGACGCCCTCGTCGTCGCCGCATCCCGAAAAATCGATCCAGTAGATCTTCCCCGGCCGCGGTCGCTTCACCCAGGTCGGCACGATAGTGTCGGCTCGTTCGTCAAGCTTGCGTGGCCGCCTCATGCCGTCGGTCTGATAGTGAGTGATCAGAGGGCCCAGGGCAGCTCGAGCGCGCTCGTAGAACTCGAGCAGACCGTCGTCACGCGACGTTTCGAGATACAGCACGAACTCGAAACACGGTTCGATCGCGTGAAACCCATCGATCTCGAGTCGGAACTCCTCCCAATTGATTCCTGCCATGTACTCTCCCTGCCGAAGGGGATCGCGTCCGCGTCAGGCGAGCCGGGCCAGCCGGACCTGCAACGAAGGACGCTCCGCGAATCTAGGGCACCTCAAAGACCGGCTTCGGGCCGCCCTCGAGGGCCCGCCCCAGCTCGTCCAGCCATCCGGGTAGCGTCCCCAGGCTCCCGTGCGGCACCGGCATGAAGAACAGATGCGGCTCGAACATAAAGGCCGGATACGGTATCTCCACCATCTCCTTCGCCGGTTCACCCTTACAGTTGCACGTGTCTCTGTCGAGCTTCAAGTCCTGGGCCTGCTCCTCGTCTGGGTGGTACTGGCGGTTGATCGAATCGTAGTCCTGCCTCTGAGTGTTCCTGTTGCCCGCGCCCCGATCCTTCCCCCAATCATCCTTTGAGCCGTCCGCTCGACTGAACTTGTTGTCGACGACCCATGTCCCCTCATCGGTGGTGATTGTAATGTCGGGTTCGCGCACCTGCACGGCGCTTCCTGGTGGCTTGCTCGGGTCCAGCTTATTGGCGATCGTCTTCAACATGGAGTTCACACCTGCCCAGAAGCCACGGTCTTCCATCCGCCAAGCGCCGGTAACCGTGTCCTGGACCCACGGTTGTTTGTACTTAATGTCGAGCTTGTGGCCCGTCTTCTGCCTGTGAGCTTCATTGTAGGCTTCCAGGGCTTCACCGAAGCACTTCTCTTTCGCGCTCGCCATGTCTCCGTCCCTAGTCCGGATCGTACACGGGCGGCATTGCAACCTCAGCCGGGGATAGTATCACCAGCGTAGATCTTCTCGACGAAGTCGCCGCCCTTCTTCCCTGCATCACACCAGCAGAACATCTTGCATAGCAGCCTCGCCAGCTCATCGCCGATGACCGAAATGTTGCCTTGCACTTCCGCGGCATTGGCGGTGTTGGGTGCGTTGCCGTTGAGCAACATCGGGTCTGACAACCGGCAGACGTTCCTCCCCTCTATCTTCACATCCATGCTGTAGTTGGCGAACTTGGCCTTCCCTTTGTTGACGCCGGACGCAACGCCGCCGGCCGTGCCCGGCTCATCACCGGTGCTTGTGGCAAACTCCGAATCCTTCAGCGCGATCGGCTGGCCGTCGGCTGAGACCGTTCTGCTGCCCTTGATCAGGTCCTTTGCGAGCGCGACGTTGACGTACGGAATGGGCACCGGCCCCGCAGAGGTCGGCGTCTTGCAGACGTCGGGCGGAGCGGACATGGCGACCCCGTCGCTTCTCTTGTGCACGACGGTCAGTCTGTTGGCCTGAACGGTTGGAATCATCTCACGTCAGCTCCTGATGGCTGCGGAAGAGGCAAGCGGCGCGCAGAGGACGCGTATCGGAGGCCGTCCACACAAGCGCTGTCGGCTTGCTGTTTCTCGCGCGCGCCAGTTCGTAAGAGCAGAGGGCGGCCAACAGTGCGCCGCTGGCCGCGCCCAGATCGCCCCAACAATCGGCAGGGTGCCTGATATCGAGAGGGCCTTGGTGGTGCCGGGCGGTGCGCATGTAGGCGTAGCCCCACTCGTCCACGCGCCAGGTCTCACCGTTGAGGTCTGCGTACGTCATACTCGCCGTGTAACCGCCGGTACCTCTCGGATCGAGTGCGCCGCGCACCGCTGCGGTGAGTCCCTCACCGAGTGTCGGCTCTCCCAGGTGCCAGGGCTTCGGCTCGATCGCGCGCGACGCAGCACGGAGCTCGGCGAGCGGACGCGCGCCATTCTCGTGTGCGAACCCTCGAGTCGATAGGAGCAGGAAGCCAGCGCCCTCCCCGGGAACGATGCCGTTCGGCTGGTCGGCGGTCTTCAGTCGGCCCTGTGCCTCGAGCCAGTGAAGGGTATCGATGTGCTTGTACGATTCGACACCGCCGACCAGGCAGACGTCGACCTGCTGAGTGGCCAGCAGCTCGCCGGCAATCCCCAAGAGGGCGAGGCCGCCTTCATGTCCGGTGTCGACGAAGCTGCACCGCTCACGGGCAACGGCGGTCGGCAGTGATTCGATCATCTCACGCGCCAGCTTCGCCTGACTGCCTTCTGGAAAGCCGGGTCTGGGTGGTGGCACCGAGACGAGCACGGCAAGTCTGCCGGTCGCCGCGCGCGGCGCCAACCGACCCAGCCAGGGATCGAGCGCCTCGCCAGCCGCGGCGCTGCCCAGCAGCTTCATTCGGTTGTAAGCGAACGAGTCCTCGGGAAGCGTGGAGAGCAGGGCGAGTGTGATGGGCTGCCCCGTCTCTCGAAGCCGCAGGTATTCTGACTGCGCAAAGCAGGTAACGGCGCCCCGCACAGCCGCCGATGTAGCCGGCATGTCCAGACCGATGGATGTCCGTGCGCCGACTCCGATGACGACCGGATCCGTCCTACTCAAGCGCCGTACACTCTCGTGCGGCTCGCTCATATTTGCACGATCGGCTTGGTGTCGACGACCGTCCTGCTGATCTGCCGTACGTTCGAGCGGCAGTTCAGGCTGGACCGCCAGACCAGTATCAGCTTCCGCGTGTCAGGCTCGATGATGACCCGGTCCAACTGAGTTCGCTGTCTGAGCCACGACGTCGCGGTCTGCGTATCCAGCGTCAGGTAGAGGCGCGGGAGTTCGAAGCAGAGCAGCGAGTCGGGTGTAAGGTTCCGCAACACGACGTGTTCTCCGCCACGCAGCGGCTGTTTGCTGATGAGCTCCGGATCGGCTGACCAGTGATGGCGCGGATCGTAGTCGAGTGGCCAGAGCGGCATGCGGTTCGCGAGCCAGTCGTCGTCGAAGGTGCCGGCGAGTTCTTTTCTCGGCGACCACATCGCCGGGATGGCAGCGAAGCCGGCCGGCCGTGGGCGGTCCTTCACGCGCCGCAGGGGTTGAAGCGGGTCCTCGATATTCGGCAGAGGTTTCCCGACCGCGTCACTATTGCCGAGCGCGAAGCCTCTGCCGATCGGATTGCGCGACTCGTAGTCGTCGCCGGAGCTGCCACCAAAGGCCCGCTCGTAAGTGATGGGCATCGACTCGAAGGGCTCCGCCGGCGTCATGCGTACGCCCACCGTCGCTTCTTCCCAGAACCGATCGCCAAAGACGCGCAGCGTCTTGTTCAGGCGGCCCACGGACACGCTGACATCGAGCGTCTCTATCGGTTCCCCGCCGGGCGCGTAGGCCGTCGCGTTCAGCGTGACGTCCGTACCCGGATGCTCGACGACCATCTCGCACTCGCGCAGCAGGCTCGATGCGCCAGGCTCGCCGGAATAGACGGGTGCCAGACAGACAGGCTCTTGCTCGTCGTGCAGCTCCGGCACGCCCATTCCGTCGATGCGGAACGTCGCTTTGACGACCACGACCCAGACCTGGTTGCCGTCTTTGTCCAGGAGGACCGCGCGCTCGGCCTTGAACGGAGTGTCGTTCGTCAACTGGAGCATCTGACTCTGTCGGTCGAGCCGGTCGGCTAGTTGATCTGGACCGAGGCCCCGTTGATCCGCTGCACCCCGGTCGAGCGGCTGCTCACGTAGGTGCCTCGGATCACGACCTTACCGGAGCGAGTGAGGGTGATGGAGGCCTTGCCGCAACGGAGCGTGATTTCCCGATCCGCCGTTAGAACCAACCGGTCACCGTCGGCCACGACTTCGGCGGACCTCTGGCCCGGTTGGCGCTCCGACTCGTGGCGGGTAGCATCGCGGCGTCCCGTCTCGTGGACGAGGCCCATGACCAGTGGTAGTGCGGGATCGCCCTGCTCGAACATGACGGCCACCTGTCGTCGCAGCGCGGTCTCGTCGATCGGGACCGTGGTGCGGCAGCGCGACGGCTCGTTTGCGCAGTGAGCGAAGGCGACGAGCGGCTCGCCGGAGCCGGCGAACCCGACGACGGTGCCGATCACGACACCGCTCGCGCCCCAGGCCCCGCGCGCGGCAAGCTCACGCCGCTCGACAGGCTCGCGAAGGGTCATCTCCTGCTCGATGACCCCCGTAGCACCGATCACCGCTTCGTGTGGCAGGTCGAGGTTATGCCGTGCCATGGCAGACTCCCAGTCATCAGGTCGCAAGACGGCCATCCCTGGCATGCCAGGGTAACGGAATGTCACAGAAGTGGAACGCGGGGAGCTTGAATAACGATGCAGTCTCAGGACGCCCGCGCAAGAGGTAGGGGAAACGACGCTGGTTGCAGGTAGCGGTGTGACGGCGTCTTACACAGGACCGCGAGCCGAGACAGCGGGCGCCGTCCGCCCTACCACTTGCTCTGACGTGCATCACGGCCCTAGGGTGACGGGTAGCGTCTGTCGCTGACGTAGGCGAGAACCGTTCCCAGGTATCGAATAATGACCATGATGAGCTTTGTGGAACCCGCGCAGACGGCCGGCGAGCCGGACTCCGGCTGGTTGGCGGCGCCGCTCGACTGGCTGGCGACGCACCAGCTGGTAACCTCGTTGCTCGCCAGCCTGCTGCTCGCCGTCGTTGCCTATCTGGTCGACAGGCTAACGCTGTGGCTGCTGAGCCGGACGGTGAGCCGGCTGGTGAAGCGGACCAGCGTCAGCTGGGACGATGTGCTGCACCGGCACCGGTTCTTCCGGCGGCTAGCGCACCTGGCGCCGCTGCTGGCGATCTACTACGGGATCGACCTGGTGCCGGGGCTGGCGCCGGCGTTCGCGCAGCTGGTTCACTCGGCATCGCTGGCGGTCATGGTGCTGATCGGAGTGCTGGCGGCGGACGCGTTGCTCTCGGCGGGCGGCGAGCTGTACGCGAGGAGCGAGCTATCGCGGGGCCGACCGATCAAGGGCTACGTGCAGGGCGCGAAGATCATCCTCTACCTGCTGGGCGGCATACTGGTGGTGGCGACGCTGACGGGCCAGTCGCCGCTGATCATGCTGAGCGGGTTCGCGGCGTTCAGCGCGGTGCTACTGCTGGTATTTCGCGACACGATCCTGTCGTTCGTCGCCAGCTCGCAGATCGCGACCTACGACATGATGCGTGTCGGCGACTGGATCGAAGTCCCACAGTATGGCGCGGATGGGGATGTCATCGATATCGGGCTGCACACGATCAAGGTGCAGAACTGGGACAAGACCATCACGTCGATCCCGACACACAAGTTCCTGACCGATTCGTTCAAGAACTGGCGAGCGATGTCGGAGTCGGGCGGCCGGCGGATCAAGCGGGCGCTCTACATCGACATGAATTCGATTCGCTTCCTGGACGACTCGGATATCGAGCGCTTCAAGAACTTCGTGCTGCTCGAGGACTACATCGAGCAGAAGCAGAGGGAGCTGGAGGAGTACAACGCGTCACGCATAGACGAGGCGAGCGATGTGGCGAACGCGCGCCGGTTGACGAACATCGGGACCTTCAGGGCCTACGTCGTGCGATACCTTCGCGATCACCCGAAAGTGCACCATGGCATGACGCTGATGGTGCGGCAGCGCGACCCGACGCCCCAGGGCTTGCCGTTAGAGATCTACGTGTTCAGCAGTGACACCGACTGGGTAACGTACGAGGGCATCCAGTCGGACATCTTCGATCACATCATAGCGATCGTTCCCGAATTCGGGCTGCGCGTCTTCCAGACGCCCGCGGGCAGCGACGTGGAGGCGGCGCTGCAAGTCTGGGGCTCGACTGCACCGCCCGAGAACCGACAGCACTGAAGGGACCGGTCGACGAAGTTGCCAGGACCACGGCGCTGTAGGGATTGACAGGGTAGCTTGTCATCTGTCGGACCTGCCCTTGAGACGGCGCTACTCTTCACCCGGATGGGCCGGCGGTTCCCGGCGGGAACGCCCCGCAGCTATGGACCTTGCAGTCCTACTCCGCGCGCAGTGTATCCATCGGGTCCGTCTGGCCGGCGCGCCAGGCAGGCAACCAGCAGGCGGCCAAAGAGGTCGCACCCAGCAGGAGCGCGGCCGCCGCGTATGTCGGGATGTCCGTCTCGACGATCCCCCAGATCAGGCCCCGTAGCAGCCGGGACAGCCCGTAGGCGCTGCCGAGCCCGATCGCCAGACCGATGAGGGTGAGGATCATCCCGTGGAACAGTACGCGCGCGACGACGCGCCTGCGGTCCGCACCGAGCGCCAAGCGGATTCCCATCTCTCGACGTCGCAGGCCGACCCAGTGGAGCATCGACGCGTAGATCCCTCCGCAGGCGAGGACGATCGCGATTACCGCGAAGGTGGTGAACAGCAGAGACAGGAACCTGGGCCCGGCGAGCGATGTGTCCACCCGCTGCCGCATCGTCATCATTCCTTCGACCGGCAGGTTCGGGTCGATTGACCAGACGGCTTGCCGGAGCGCGACGGCACGCCTGCCGGGGTCGTCGTCGGTTCGCACCACGACGTGGAAGATCTCCGAACTGCTGCCGAAGCGATAGTACGGCACGTAGACCGCGAGATCGTCATCGTGTACCGCGCCCCAGTGCTTGACGTCCGGTACCACACCCACAACGGTGAGCGGGTTCTCGCCGCCGGCGAACCGCAATCTCCGGCCGACGGCGTTCTCGGTCCCGAACAGGTGGAGGGCGGCCAGCCGGTTGATGATCGCCACCCAGCCAGCGGGCGTTTCATCCTGCCGGGTAAAATCCCTGCCGTGGAGGAGCGGGACGCCCAGCGCGTCGAAGTATCCTGGCGTGATGGGATGGATGAAGCTGCTGATCGGCGCCGCGCTCTCACTGGCCGATACGCTCGATACCCGGGTCGACCAGCAGCAGCGTGCGGCGCCGGTGTACTGGAAGGGTACGGTCCATGCCGCGCTTGCCACTCGCGTGCCCGGGATCAACGCGATCCGCTCCAGCAGATCGTCAACGAACTGATTGCGTCGCTCCTGCGTGTAGCTGCCACTCAGATTGAGCGGGAACGTGATCAGGTCTTCGGTCTCGAAGCGGGGATCGACCCGCATCATTCCCATCAGACTTCGGAACATGAGCCCGGCGCCCGTCAGCAACAGCAGCGCCAGGGCGATCTCTGCAACGACCAGTCCGCCGCGTACTCGGCGGCCCCGCCGCGTCGACGTCAGCCCGCTCGCGCCCTCCCTAAGCAGTTCAGTCGTGTTGCGGCGCGCAGCCTGGAGGGCGGGAAGAAAGCCGCAGATCACGCCCGTCGCCACTGATGCGATGAGGGCGAAGACCAGAACCCGGCCGTCAACGGTCACGTTCTGCAGGCGCGGGACGTTGGCGGGACTCAGGCGGGTGAACGCCACGACGCCGACGAGGGTCAGCCAGACGCCGAGCAGTCCGCCGATGCCGGCGAGAGCTACGCTCTCCGTCAACTGCTGGCCGAAGATCTTACGGCGGCCGGCGCCCAGCGCTGCGCGCACGGCGATCTCGCGGGCGCGAGCCGTCCCCTGCGCCAGGAACAGGTTGGCGACGTTGGCGCAGGCGATCAGTAGCATGAGCACCACGGCGCCCAGCAAGATGACGAGCGGTTGCGCGACCCCGCGAATCGTCGCGATGTGCAGGGGCAGCAGCGGAAACCGGGCTGGCGATCCATCACGCCGTTGGTAGCGTCCGGGGTTCTCTGCGGCGACGGCTCGGACGTAGGCATCCATCTCAGCCTGCGCGGCCCCGAGGGTCACGTCGTCCGGCAGCCGGCCCACGACATTCAGTATGGCATAGCCGCGGCCGTGGATATTGGCCCGCTCAACGTCGAGTGGAAGCCAGACGTCGACGCGAGAGCCGGTCAGCGCATTTGGCGGCTCGAAACGTGGGCTGACGATCCCCACAACCACGAACGGCCGTCCTCCCAGGGTGATCGACCGGCCGACGATCGACGGATCGCCGCCCCAGCGGCGCTGCCAGAGCCCGTGGTCCAGTAGCACCACCGTAGCCTGGCCGACGAACTCGTCCGGCGCGAAAAGACGCCCCAGCTGGGGAGTGGCTCCCAGCATCGCTAGAAAGTCAGGGGTCACACGCGCCACGCGAAGCTGCTCCGCTCGATCGCCGCCGAGCAAAGCGATTCGATCGGTCCACGCGGCGCCGATGACGGCGAACGATGCGAAGCCGTCCCGCCAATCGATGAATTCGGGCGGCGAGTGATTCCCGCGAGAGACATATACCAGTTCGCCGGGCTCGGGGTAGGGCAACGGGCGTAACAGTACCGTGTCGACGACGCTGAACATGGTGGTCGTCGCGCTGATCCCGATCGCCAGGATGATGATGGCGGGCAGAGCGAAGCCGGGCCGCCGCGTGAACGACCGCATGGCGACTCGGAGATTGCGAAGGATCGTGCCCATATTGTCTCCCGGATCCGACAGTGACGTAGTTCTAGCCGGTCCGCACGTGGGCAAGCAACGTGCCGGTGCGCGTCCGGAGTGATTCGTTGACAGGGAAAGAACCGGAGGGCGACGGTTGCGGGGGCGGCGGCCCGGCCCTGTCCGAATCCGCGACCGTGAATCCCGTTAGCGGATGGACAGCATCCCGCGTGGGACGCCAGCTACCGATCGAGTTGTGGCGTAACACGCCTGAGAGCATTCGCGTTGAAGGCGTCGCCAGGCGCGTTCATACCGAGCGCCGCGCGTAATGCGCGCGGTGTGAGCCTCCACCTGTGACCTTCGGCTCCGGAGCCCGAGGATGGGCGCGCGCCCACGCTCGTGGGCGACAGTCCTTGTTGCGCTAGCCGATTCTCGCGAACCATTCGGCGAACCGCGGATCCAGACCGAGGTAGAAGGACTTGAGGACTTCGTATTTCGCTCGCACTGCTGTGTACGTGTCCACCAGGCGCTCCATCCGCTCCGGCTCGCCGAACGCGACTTCGGCGTACATGTTCACGTCGTTTACGAGATCAGCGCGGGCGTACTCGGCGAGCAGACCGATGCGGTACAGTTCTTCGGCTCCCTCGGTGGCCCGCTCTCGCTGGGCCAGGTCCAGCACGCGGTTGGGATCGATCACGTACTCCACCTCCGGCGGGTTGGCGGCAAGCCACTCGTCCCGCGGAAACTCGTGGTAGTACATGAGTATGGAGCTGAACTCATGATGAAAGGTGAGCTCGAGGAAACGGGCGGTGTAGCCCTCTCTCTCGGTTCCCACCGTCAGGTAGAGATCGCCTTGGTGGTTTGCACCGCCGTAGCTGACGCCAACGATTTGCAAAGCGCGGCAGAGCCGGACGCTCACCAGGTTCTCTTCCAAGATCGTGACCGGGTACTTCTCGAGCCACCGGGGGAGTACCTGGAGCACTCGGCTTAGCTCCCGGTCGTCGATGGCTGTTGCCGTTCCGCTCAGCGGCGGTGCCTGCCACTCTTGTGGGAGGAAGTCGGGGCCAACCTCGTAGACGATATCGACGCCGTAAGTGTCGGCGATCGCACGGATAGCCGACTCGTGGTCGACCGAGTCCTGGCAGGCGGCGATCGGCAATGATGCGGCGAGGGCGAGATGTCCCGCGATGGCCCGGCTCGGCTTTGATGCGATCATCACGGTCAGCGCCGCACGGGGCCTGCTCCCTCGACGCGTACCGTGCCCTGCTCGACTTTCTTGACGCGCCCGACCCCGGCCACGAATAGTGCCGAGGCCGCGGCAAAGCCCAACGGGTCGTCGAGTTGGCCGCCCGGGACGAGGTCGTCAGCCAGAATGGCCGCGATCACGATCCCCGCGGCCACGATCAGGCCGGCCGCGATGAGGTAGTCCCAGCCGGTGACGCCGCGAGGGGCGGGCCGGGTCTCCGGGCCGGGACGCATTTCGGGCGGCCGCGGCGTAATCTCGATCTCGATGCCGAGATCCGATGTCTGGTAAACGTGCTGCGCCAGCCGGCCGCGCATAGGTGGCGCTGTGAAGCTGACCTTGAAGACGGGCAGTCGGGTCGTCGATGACACGCCCATCGATGTGGCCACCGCCGGTGCGAGCCGGCTGTTCGACTTGATCGTGATGCTGTTCTCGAAGGTGACCTGGCGGGTCTGCGGGTTCCAGCCGACCTTGTTCTCCGTCAACAGCTTCTCCAAGACGAGGTCGGCCTCCCGCTTCGCACTCAGCACGATCCCCTCGTCGGTGAGCTTCAACAACTCGATCGGTTGTTCGGACTGGATCGTTATCGATCCCTTCAGTTTGATCGTCGCCACGTAGGCCGGGCTCACCACGTGCTGGGCCGGCAGGTCGGGCAGCGAGTACTTGAACGCCGGCAGGTACACCTGCCGGTGCGCGCGCCGCCGCCCGGTCTCGGGGCCCGGCCGCATCTCCGGCGGTGCCGAAGGCGGATCAACCGAAATCGCCTGCTCTGAACCGTCGGGCACATAGATTTCCTGCCCGACGAAGATCAGGTCGGGATCGCCGATCCGTGTGCCGGTGGCCGCGGTCACCTGCGGCGAGTTGTTGTGGCGATAGATCAACGGCCATTTCTGGCCATCACCCAAGAACTGCGCCGCTAGATCCCATAACGTATCTCCACTACGGACCACGTATCGGGTACCCAGCCTGCCCTGCATATGACACCTCCGGCATCGCGCAAAAATCCGGGGCAGCCTACACGCGCTCGTTTAGCGCCCGTCGTCCGTAAGATAGAATGCCACGGCTCACGTCGCCACTCGAGTTCGGAGCCCGTTCTTCTAAGTCGATCTCATGGCAGTGGGGCGTTGGCACTGTTATTGGCACTGTCCGTGCAAAATCGGTTTGAGCTCGGTCAAGCGGGCATGGTGACGAGCTAGCTGCGGATGCAGACTCGCCCGTCTTGCACGATCCACAAGTAGGACGAGAGCGGCTGTGTGGAAAAGCGCGGCAGGAGTTGTGGCTGGCGAGTGATGCCCGGCCGTCCCTCGTTGCCGGGGGCCGGCGGTTGACTGGTCGCCTTGCGGGGGACGCGTCCTGTGGGGGGTCAGCGGCTGCGGTAGGTGATGCGGCCTCGCTCCAAATCGTACGGCGACAGCTCGACGGTCACGCGGTCGCCTTCCACCACGCGGATGTAGAACTTCCGCATCTTGCCGGCCAGGGTGGCCAGCACTTCGTGACCGTTCTCCAGCTCCACCCGAAACATCGCGTTGGGGAGCGCTTCAGCGACCGTACCCTGCAATTCGATCGATTCGCTCTTTGCCATATTTCACGGATCCTCTGCGCCCGCTCGGCACGAACAAAAAGCCCCTCCCGGCCATGGCCGCTCTGAAGGGGCAGCGACGCCTCATCATGACTCGAAAAGCTGCCAGTCTAGTCTAACCGATGACGGCGCCGCTGTCCAATGCGCTCTACTATGGGAGCCCCAGCCCCTCCCGCAGGCCCGAACGTCAAGGATCGCCGTTCTCCTCGACCGCCGAATGCGTCGGCGCTGAGAATGTTCTTCGCCTACCGCTCAGATGAGCCCGATTCACGCCGAAAGAGCTGTCCACCCCAGGCGCAAGTCCTCGCCCGGCAGTTGAACATGGTGAGCGTCAGCTCGTACTGGCCGGTCTCGGGGGCGGTGAACATGAGCCCCGGCCAGTCGTCCGGGTTCACGTCCCGGGTTTTTCCGGGGATCGAGTCCGCGGCCGACGTGATCTCCAGGTCGATGTCCAGACAGTCCTGATCGCAGACGGCGACGACGGCGTACTCCACGCCGCCCTCCAGCGAGAGGGCCTCGGTTTGCGTCGCTCCCTGCGCGACCGAACCGCTCAGCAGGGTGCCTTCCGGCCGGAAGCCGTCGTCGAGTGCCCAGGTCCGGCGGCGGGTGAGATCATGGCGCACGATCACCGGCCATGAGGAAGGCAGCGAGCGCGCCTCGCGGTCCCAGATGTTGTTCTTGCTCATCACGTCCGGGAACACATCCTCGATCTCGACTCGCATCACTTCGTTACCGGCTGGCACGGTCACCGTAGCCATGCGCTCGCCGCTCAGCCAGTGGGCGACCGGGACTTCGCGGCGCAGCGTGTCCCCGTTGGCCAGCGTGATGATGAGCCGGGTCGGCATCGGCGCATCGCCGACGTCGTGCACCACGATCTCGGTTCCGCCGCTACCAGTCGTCACCCGTTCGATCGTCTGGTCCAACGTCCAGGTCTCGTAGTACCAGGTCTGCCAGAACCAGTCGAGATTCTGACCCGTCGCGTTGTTGAAGTAGTTGAAGAAGTCCCATGGCTTCGGGTGCTTGAACGCCCAGGTGCGATGGTAGCCCTGGAAGGCACGGTAGAACGTCTCCGTGCCGAGTAAGTGCCTCAGACTGATGAGCAGCGAGGCGGGCTTCTGGTACCCGTGGACGCCGTAGTGGTTCGGTGTGTCGAGATAGTCCGAGTAGCGCATCAGCGCGCCCTCGTGGCCGTGGCGCGCCAGAGACGTGTAGCCCTCGAACTCGCTTGGCTCGCCGTCGAAGTCCGGGAAGAAGTCCGCCGTGGCCTGGTTGTCATTGTAGACCGTGGTACCTTCGTCCATCCAGGCGCGCCGCCGCTCGTCGGTCGAGACGATCATCGGCACCCAGTTGTGCGCCAGCTCGTGTGAGATCACCGCGTACATCGGGATTTCGTTCCTGCCGTCGTAGCCGCCGATCATCGTCATCATTGGGTATTCCATCCCGCCACCGATGATCCCCGCGCCCTCGACCGCCGTGCCGTGGCTGTACGGATACGGTATGCCCATATGGCGCGAGTGGAACGAGAGGCTGTGTTGAGCGTAACGGGCTCCCTCGCGCCAGAGCTCGTGTGCCGGGCGGAATATCGCCTGGGCGCGCGAGTAGTCCGCTCGTCCGTCTCCGTCGCGGTCACCGACATCGGCACGCACGGCGTCCCACAGCGAGGCGCTGGTGATCGAGTACGCCACATCGCGCACCGAGTCGGCGGCGAAGTGCCACCGGAGCCGGCCGTTTCGGCTGCTGCGCGTGAAGCCCCCCGCCAGATCCTCGTCGGTGATGACGTGTACGACCGTGTCGGTCCTCTCGGCCAGGCGCAATCGGCGGATGATGTGGTCGGCCAGCACCTCCGCCTCGTTGAGCAGCTCGCCCGTGCCCTGGACCAGCCAGCCCTGCGGCACGTCGAGGGTCACATCGTACTCCGCGAACCCCGAATAGAACTCGGCCATGCCGAGGAACGGGTCGGCATGCCAGCCGTCCACGTCGTCGTACACCGCCATCTGCGGGTACCAGTAGGCCAGGAAGAAGAAGTTGTCCTCGTTCCAGCCCATGCGGCCGCCCGCGCCGACCTGCGGGATGCGAAAGCTCCAGTCGATCTCGATCACGACGGAATCACGCGGTGCCACAGGCGTCGGCGGAAGGATGTAAAGGCTGGTATTGCTGGTCGCCCATCCGGGGCCGCGCAGCGGCCACAGCTCCTCGAGCGCCTCACCCGCCACGGCCACCCGTGTCAACGTGTAGCCGCCCGTGATCTCCGCTGCGCGAATCCGCGGCACGTCGTCGCGATGGAAGTTCTGGATCAGCTGCATGACCAGACGCCGCAAGCTGTCGGGCGAAGCGTTGCGGTAGAGGATGCGCGTGGTGCCCTCCAGCCGCTTCTCGGTGATGTCCAACCGGGCCGCAATCGTGTAGTGGGCCGACTGCTGCCAATAGCGCGGGCCGGGCACTCCCCGTGTGGTGCGCGTCTCGCGCGTGACGGCGCGCTGGAAGCCGGGCGAGGCCACCACGGGATTCGCGACGGGCCGCTCGAGAGCGCGGACGTCGATCTGCCCTACGAGTTGCAGCGGCCAGAAGATCAGCCACAGAAGTGCGAGCAAGCCAATTCTGTGTGAACGCATAATACTTCTCCAGTCTGACAGGGTAGGCGATGGCGCGAAGCGCTTGCATGGGTTGGTCGTGCATATTGGACCGGCGAGACGCCAGGTGGCCCTGGCATGTGTTTCATGGCCGGGCTCCCGCTCTGTGGGCCGAGATCGGGGTCATTATCGCGCGAGCTAATCGAGATTCGTCCGTCGTAGTTAGATGCGGGGCCCGCTTGAACGGTTGCAACCGTGAAACTCTCCCGGCGTGCCCCGAAAGGGCTGTTCCCCTGAGACTGCGCGGGCGTGGGACGCGCTGCTCGCATGACGATGCATGAAAGGGAACCTATCCCGACATAGTGGCTCAGCTTGACGATCACCGTTGCCTACTACGTAGCATTGCGTGTCGCAGTTTCGGGGCCACAGGCCGGGCGACGTCGCCGCTGCGAAGCTACGAACCATTGTGTGCGTTGGCGCGTCCAACGGTGTGATGGCTCTAGGTGTGCGTCTGCCAAGCTCCTCATTCGAGGGGACACGCTCGACGATAGGCCCGCGGGCGTCCCGGGCTGTACTGCGAGAACGATAGAGCGTCGAAGGTGGGACGTTTAGATACCCACGGCGATCGCTGATTTACGGCAGGGCATGTCGCGCCGCGAGTTCCTCGGCGATCCTCAGTGTTGGCCGACGCCTGGGTACCTGTGCTATTCGCGCCCCGCATCTGGGAGCACTTACAGAGGCAGTGAGGGCTCACGCACGTGCGTACGATATCGGTTAAGTAATCGGCTCGCCAGACTTGGCAGCACCGGGCGAGGAGCTCGGTTGGCACAGTTGGCACAGTTGGCACAGACACTAACGCGGCGTGAGTAGATCACGCTGGTTCTCGAAGACAATCTGCTCGGAGCGGAAGGCCGATGGTAAAGCGAAGGATGATCGCTGTTGCGCTACTCGCGGTGATGGCAGTCTGTGGGTGTAGTGTGTATGCGAAGTACTGGCTGCGAAGATACGGTGGGGAACTGCTGGTTATGGGGGTAGACCTGCTACGTGCCCCCGACGGTGGGTACTTCGTTCTTGGGACCGTTCACTATGAAGACGAGCGCTCAAGAATCTACTTGCTTCGAATCGACCAGTCGGGCGAGCAGCAATGGCAGGCTTTCTATGGAGGTGATCTCCGAGAGCAGGCCGCCTCCATGCTTCTCGAAGACGGAAATAGCCTGCTGCTAACCGGCACGACCGGTAGCGGCGGCGAGGGCGGGCTGGATGCCTATTTACTGCGCGTCTCAGCAGATGGCACGGAGGTCTGGTCGCAAACCTATGGCAGCTCGCTTGACGAAATGGCTGTTGAGATCCTCTCCACCGCTGACGGTGGATATGCGCTGATTGCCAATCTCGTAGACCCTAACGACTTCGTGGCCCACGCGGATGAGGCAGGGTACGGTGGTTTAGAGGGCAGAAGCAGCTTGCACATCATCAGGCTCGACGCCGACTGCAACGAGCTTTGGTCTCGTACCTACGACACCGGAGAGAACGTCCTGGCATCTTCGGGTCTTGAGACACCCGACGGCGGCTTTCTCATCCTCGGCACAATCATGTATTACCCACGGCGCGATGACAACGATATCGTCCTATTGCGGGTTGGTCCGTCGGGCGACACAGTGTGGCAGCGCACATGGGACAGCGACCGGGCAACGGCATACGACATTATCGAGACATCAGAGGGGGACTACCTGATCGGCGGGTCGACGGCGCCTATCGGTACGGGGGCGTCCGTTGTCGATGCTCTCCTCATCAGAGTTGACATCGATGGTAACGAGCGATGGCAGGCGACGTTGGGGGATCGACAGGAGATCGACTTCGCAGCACAGCTTGCTGAAATGCCGGAAGGCGGTTTTCTATCTGTAGGTGGTGCCGCCGACATCCCTGTTCTCGCCGTTGGTCCAGACGGACGTGAGCTGTGGCAGCACACGCTTCCTACCGGGTGCCATACGCTGTTCGGCGACCTCATGCAGCACCCTGACGGCGGCTATGTTGCCGTCGGCTCGACGGTTTGCTGGCCTGCATCTGACGTTTTCGTGGCGAGATTGGATGCAAGCGGGAGGTTTCCGCTGGATCAGCGCCAGCGATGAGAGATCCTGACCATCGCCGCAGCCGCCGCGGTGTTGAGCGTTCCTTAATGCGCCTGACAGGATTCGAACCTGTGACCTTCGGCTCCGGAGCCCGAGGACGAGCGCTCGTCAGCGCTCACAGGCGACGGTCTTTTCGGGTTTTCAGCGATTCGGCGTCCGTGGGCGTCAGCCAGCGTCAGTGGGCGCTGTCACTGGGATCTGTCGGTAAGGCTCGGTGGCATGCTCGGGCAAGCGGCCTAGCTACGACCTAGCTGCGGATGCGGACTCGCCCCTCCTCGACGATCCAGAGGTGGGAGGAGAGCGGCTCCGTGCCGAACCGCGGCAGAAGTTGTCTGATCACGTCCAGAATATACGGTTTGTCGTGTCGCCTCAGCCGAAGGACGACAATTCCGGAAAAACTCTCGGGCGGATAGCTGCGGATATCTGCGAAACCGGCGTCAAGCGTCACAAGAGCACGCTCTTCCGCTCTGCAGTGCTCGGCAAGCGCTGAATCGGTTGCACCACCCAGTTCCTGTCCCAGCACAGACGTCGCGTCGTGTCCCTCCCCGTTGAAGAGGTCCATGAGTTCCAGAGGTAGATTCTCGTCGAGCTTGAATCTCATGCCACCAACCTACGCGGGCAGCGAGATCACACGCTCCCGCGCCAGATCAGCGGCAAAGGCGAGTGCGGCCTGGATAGCCTCACGCGTCAAGGAAGGATAATCGCCAAGGATTTCCTCAGCTTCGATGCCAGCTGCCAGGTTGTCGAGGACAACGGACACCAGAACACGCGTCCCCTTGAAGCACGCCTGGCCGTGGCAGACTTCCGGATCGACTGTTATGTAGTCCTGCCAGCGCATCGTTGTCCCCATACGTTAGTCCCTCCGCTGCACTAAGCTAGCAGTCCAGTTCGGCGCTGTCTATCGGGCCGTACGGGCGCCTTGCTCTGCGTCCCGACGTGTTGTCATCTGAGCGGCGGCTTGGCCGTTTTGTTCTTGATTGAGTCTCAAGTTCCGACACTCGACGATCGAAGGCCCTGCGCCGAGCGCTGGGAGTCTCGGTCGAAGTTCGATGAATGGGAAAGCTGAGCCGGGTCTGGGCACCGCTACTGGTTGATGGGCACGCGCCGGCGGCGCATCTTGGAATACTGCGCTGGCATCTTGGAGGCTACTATGCGTTCGTCGGCATCCATCGTCGTCGTGCTCATCGGCGGGTCGCTACTGCTCGGCGCTTGCGCGAGCGAGCGCGGTTCTACGGAGTCAACGGCAGGACGGTTCAAGGTCGAGGTGCTGGAGCACGGTATCGATCCTCAGGTCATACCTGACCGATTTGCCGCCGACTTCGACGGGGACGGCCAGATCGACCGCGTCATCGTGAGCGACTCGGCGGTACAGATTGACCTGACCGGCGGCGGCGAGTTCCGCTATTCGGTGCGGGAACCCGGCGAGGAGTCACCCAGGATATGGGACGCTAAGGTGTTCTCCTTGCGGCCCGACGGGAAGTTCCCTTCGATCGTGCTGGCCACATGCCCCGAACCGAGTCACGAAAAGAACCCCGTCACTCAGCAGCTAGTCTACAACGACAACGGAAGGCTCGTTCACAAGCGCCTCGGAGCGTATCCCGTGACAAACCTAGCTCGGCTCGTGGGGGTAACGTACCCAATGAGGGCCCTCGGCCTCGACTGTGCTTGGCTAGAGTCCAATGACCTACCCGTTTGTTTCTTTGCCTCCATGGAAGACGGGAGCCTCGGCGTCACCCGGCTCATCGAGATCGATCCGAGCGCGTACCAGCAACTGACGTCCGACTCTATGCTACGGTCGCGCTATTCCGTGGCACGAAAGTGGGAAGGGTTCCGCCGCTTTGCCACGGATTCGGCCGAGTTGGCCTGGGTTTCCAGCGCCCGTGAGGTGGCATGGATTAGGCTTGGTGTAGATTCGGCTACACTGGATCGCATCCTGCCCGATTACCTGCGGGACCCGGATGCTTCGGTCTCCGACACACTCCTCGCAGCACTTGACTGGCGTTTGCAGACCAGCCCAAGGGAACGGGCTCGGGCCTACCTGCTCCCTTGGGAAGCTGCGGTAATGGACAGCATCCTCGCAGAAAGCGATGTACAGGAAACTGACTCAGCTGTTGATATTGTTCTGGCAGTGGCCCTTGCCCGACTCGATCACGAGGCGGTGTTCTCCCACGATGTGACGCGGGAGTATCAGCTGCCGTGGCCCGCGCAGTACGGCCATGCGGGACCGAACGTAGATGGCATGTTCATGATAGACGCCGCATTCTTGGACTTCAGTGGTGACGGCCTCTTGGATCTGGTGGTTGTCGGGCAACACTCTAGACCGTTCTCAGCCATACAGCATCCGGACGGTTACTTCATGGACGCAGGATACCACGCGGAGCCCGACGAATACGTGCGAGTCTGGGCGCCTGAGACGGGTGAGGAAACCGTCCTTACCGTACCACCTTGTGTCTATTACGGCATGGAGAAAACCGAAGAGCAGGCAGATAGATCGGACTATCTAGAATGCTTCGATCAGGGATCAGGCGAGTGGTACGAACTCAACCTGCCGGAGGGGCCGTATTGGACCGAGTACGAGGCCGTGATGTTCTGGGACATTAATGACGACGGGATGATTGACTTCGCAGCTAGGAAGGAGAACGGGAGCTGGACGGCTTTCACGTTCGTTGAGGAATCCCGCTAGACATCGGTCATCCTCTGGCCTCGGGATCTCCCGGAGGCGAGCAACGTCCACTGGCGTGGGGCTTCCAGTGGAACCGAAGAGGAACGCGCCTGACAGGATTCGAACCTGTGACCTTCGGCTCCGGAGGCCGACGCTCTATCCACTGAGCTACAGGCGCGTGGACCGCTAAGTTATCGGGTCTGTCCGACGGGGGGAAGCCCCGCAGTCGTGTCGGCTCCGTGAGGGATGGCCACGGAGTTGGGTGTCGCGGCCAGGCCCCTGGGACACCCGGCCGGATCACACGCTTTACGGCTGGTCCTCGGCGCGACGGCAACCGGCGCCCGCGCACGCCGTCAGCCGTCCGAGCCAGGCAGACAGGTCGGCGAGCAGTGCTGGGTCGGCGGTCGGGTAGGAGTTGTCCAGCTCGTAGGGATCGAGGCGCCGATCGTAGAGCTCGAGCTCGCCGCGACCGCAGTGGTCGACGTAGAGATAGGAGGCGTCCCGCACCGCGATGTATTCCTTGTCGGGCTTCAGCCACTCGATCAGCAGGCCGGTGCGCCCGGCGCCGGGTGCGCCCTCGATCCCTGAGAGGGCTGGCACCAGCGATCGCCCATCGACGAAGCCGGGCGCGGGCACGCCGGCGAGTGCGGCGAGGGTCGGGGCGATGTCGATGTTGAGGCCGATCTCCGACACCTGCCTACCGGCGCCTATGCCTGGCCCGTAGACCAGGAGCGGCACTCGGACGTCCTCGTCGTACGGATTCGTCTTGCCCTTCTTGAAGCGGTGCTCGCCGAGATGGTAGCCGTTGTCGGAGGTAAAGAAGATGTACGTCTGCTGTGCCCGGCCGGTAGCCGCGAGCGTGTTGACCAGTGTGTCGATCATCTCGTCGACTGCCAGCATCGAGCGGAGCCGCTGCCGGAAGAGCTCGTCGATCTCGTCGATCTCGGCCTGGGTCAGCTGCGGCTTGCCGGCGATCCAGCTAGGCTTGTCGCTCACATCCTCTTCGTTGAACGACGGCGAGCGTGGCGCCGTGACACCTGCGAACTCGCCGGCGTGCCTGGGCGCGGGGTTCGCCGGCCCGTGGGGCGCGTGGGTCGAGATGTAGACGAGGAACGGGGCCTCGGCCTCTGCCGCCGCTCGAATGAACTCGGCCGCCCTCGAGGCGATCACGTCGGTCTCGTAGTTCTCCGGGCCCTGATACTCGACGATGCGGCCGTTATCGTTGGCCCTGAAGTTGAAGTACTTATCGAATGTGGCGAACCAGTCGTCCCAACCCACCGGCACGTGCGTCTCGAAGTCCGGATAGCCGTTCATGTACTTGCCCAGGAAGGCCGTCCGGTAACCGGCTGAGTGGAGCCAGGTGGCGACGGTCGAGCTCTCGCGCCCGAGCTCCCGGAACCTGTCGTAGCCGCCCGTGGCACCGCCGTTCACCAGGACGCCGTGGTTGTGCGCGTATTGGCCGCGGAGCATCGTCGCTCGGGAAGGTGCGCAGACCGGCGTCGTGACGAAGAAGTTCCGGAACGTCACGCCCTCGTCGGCGAGCCGCTGAAGTCGCGGTAGGAACGGCATCGACTTCCAGTCGAGATCGTCGGTCAGGATGACGATGAAGCTGGGCTGTGGCGGGATCGGCTCCGTTGTACCGGAGTCGCAGGCCGTGAAGGCGACGAGTGGTGTGAGGAGCGCCATCCAGCGTCTCCTCACACCACGTTGGCAGTTGAACATTTAGCCGCCGAGTTCGCCGCCCGTCTCGCAGTCGCCCTCCGGGCAGGGCAGCGGCGCGGGGTGGATCTGCCCGCGGATCTCGCCGCCGGGATAGGCAACCGTGCGCACGTCGACATACGCCGCGCTCTGGCGCATCCAGTCGACCAGGGCAGCGACCGTACCGTCGAATCCGAGGTCGGGATAAGGCACGATGTCGTCATCGGTGAGAGTGCCGTAAACAACGATCCCCGGGACCGGTAGGATATCCGGCCGGTCGGTAGCGAGGGGGCTCGATCCGTCGATCGGCAACCCGAGGAGCACGGCGACGACGGGGCCGTTGCCATTGTTTCGGCCGAGGTGAACATGAACGGCCGTCACCCGCTCGATCCGGGTAGCCTCGAGGTGGAAGTGAAGACCCGCCCCCGCGGGCGACAGCTCGAAGCGCGCGCGACCGCGAGCCGGCGTATTCACCGGCGGGACCACCTGCTCGCCGTTCAGCTCCGAATAGAAGACGGTGGGCGGCGGTGGAGGCGGAGGAATGATGAACGGATAGATCTGTCCGCGGATCTCGCCCTGCGGGTACCGGACCGTGTGCAGGTCGATGTAGGCGGCGCCGCGCCGCATCCAACTCAACAGCGCGGCAACTGTGCCGGGGAAGCCGAGCTCCGGCACCGGGGTGATGTCCTCATCCGTGAGACTGCCCTCTACGGTGAAGACATCGTAAGTGGGCGCCTGGTCGTTGTGGAGCAGGTTCGCGACCACGGGCCCGTTGGTCCCGCGCCAGCCCAGATGGATGTGGACTCGAGTCACCTCCTGCAGACGCGCGGCGATCACATAAAAGCGCATCTCCAGCGGCCTCGCCACTCCGGCTTCGTCTTCCTGCCGGACCGAGAAGAAGGCCGCGCCGCGGCCGTCGGTGTTGACGGGCGGAACGACCTGCGACCCATCGAGCACGGCGATGAACTCCGTACCAATGGGAACGTCGGATAGCGCGCGCTCGACGGGGTCCTCGGCGAGGTTCTGGTTGGGCCCCACCGGGGTCTGGGACTCATCGCTGCACCCGATGGAGAGGGCGAGTGCGGCGATGGACGCGAGCGCAGCTCGGGGGATTGAGCGACTCATAAAGCCTCCCGGTTTCTTGCGGGGAAGATGGGAGTGGGCTGTACGGGGTCGCTGAGTGCAACTGGGGTGCCAGCGCGGGCGTTTCTCCTAATCGACGGTCGCGCAGTGAATTAGCAAATCAGGCGTGTGTGGGGATCGCTGGAAATCGTCGAAAACCCGACGGCAAACCGACGAATAATCAAAGGGCAGGGTAAAGACTCACCCTGCCCACGCACTTCGTTAACGGGAGCTCGTGCGGTCTACGGCACCCTAGGATTTCTGCTCGCCGGAGCCGGGGAGCTCCTTGGTTTCCGACTCCGCTTCCTCGTAAGCGCGCTTGAACTCGGTGCGGGCGACCTCGACACTGGCCTTGATCGCGTCCCAGGCGCTCTCGCCCGCGGTTTGGATGTCTTTCAGCTTAAGCTGGATCTCCTGGCGCTTGGCTCGCAGCGCCGCGAGCCGCGCCTGATATCGCTCGCGCGCCTCCGTCTTCAGCTCGCCGGCTCGTTGCTCGAGCTTGTCTATCGCGGCGTTCCATTCGTCGAGCTGACGCTTCAGCTTATCTACGTATTCGTCGCGCTTCTCGGCCATTCGGGCCTCCTCGGTCGTCCGCTGATACGGATTCCGCGGTGACTGCTTGCTGAGCGAGTGGAGCCGAGGGGAGTCGAACCCCTGACCTCTTGAATGCCATTCAAGCGCTCTCCCAACTGAGCTACGGCCCCGAACTAGCGCCCCCAAGGGGAATCGAACCCCTACCGCCAGCTTGAAAGACTGGTGTCCTGACCGTTAGACGATGGGGGCCTGGTGCGCCAGGGAGGATTCGAACCCCCGACCTGCGGCTTAGAAGGCCGCTGCTCTATCCACCTGAGCTACTGGCGCCTCCAGCCGACAAGCTCGCGGCGGGGATTGAACCCGCGACCTCTTCCTTACCAAGGAAGCGCTCTACCACTGAGCTACGCGAGCGGACAGGCCCGGCAGGACTCGAACCTGCAACCCCCGGTTTTGGAGACCGGTGCTCTGCCAATTGAGCTACGGGCCTTCGACCGCTGACATACCCCATGGCTGGGGGCGGACTCGAACCGCCGACACCGGGATTTTCAGTCCCGTGCTCTACCAACTGAGCTACCCAGCCGATCCGGTGCGGCGGTGCGGCGGTGAGCCGTGAAGACCGTCAACCAATGCACCGTCCACCGTCCCACCGAGCTCCCCGAATGTAACAGTATTCGACGCGGCCGCCCAGGCTGGGCCCAGCCCGAAATCTGGTTCCGCATCGTCCACGTCGCCGTCGACGGCGCGGGCGGCGCGCCCGTGGCCGCCTACCGCGAACAGACGGTCGAGATCGCCCTGGGGCCCAAGGGAGCCTTCGAAAACGGCAACATCGGCACCCTGACGCGCCGGGTGCCCGCCGACCGAGTCGTACACGCCGTTCCGTCGAGGGTTCTCAACCGGAAGCCGCCCAAGGCCCCTCGGACGCCCCGGGTGGTCAAGCTCCTCCGCAAGGCCATCGAGTGGCAGGCGCTCCTCGAGTCCGGCGACGCCGCCAACCAGGCGGCCATCGCCCGCCAAGAGGGCATCACCCGCGCCCGGGTGACCCAGGTCATGGGCCTGCTCCGCCTCACCCCTGAGATCCAGCAGCACGTCCTGTCGCTCCCCGCCATGGTCCGCCGGCCGGCGATCACCGAGCGGGCGCTGCGGCCGATTGCCCAGCTGGAAGGCCGAGAGCAGCTCCAGGCCTTTCGCCAGCTGGCGGAAGCTGGCGGCGCCGGTTCCACGCCACGAGGCGCTACTGCCCGGAGACGATGAGATGGCTCGATGGTTCTCCATGCGCCGGTCTATGTCCCCTTCCTCCTGAGTTTTCCTGAGCTTTACGGATGTACCGTCCTGTTTCAGGTGGTCACAGGCTAAATCAGGTTGTTTCCATGAGCCTTTCGCGCTACTCTTGGGGGTTCGGAGACACGCGAGAGGCACAGGCGCGAGCATGGAAGATCGATGGCTTAACGTTGCGGAAATCGCCGAGCACCTCGGCGTGAGCCGGGACACGGTCTACAACTGGATTGCGCACCGGGGAATGCCCGCGCACAAGGTCGGCCACCTATGGAAGTTCAGAAAGACAGAAGTCGACGACTGGGTCCGGTCCGGCGGCGCTGACGCGAAGGTGGCATCGTCCCCGCGGAAAAGGAGGCGCTGACGATGCCTTCCGCACGACAGGTCACTCAGATCCACAAGCCAGAGGGCTTCCCGGGCTTTCCGAATCCTTGCCTGCTTGAGTCCGACAAGTTCCCCGTCGAGGATCTTGCCAGTGTCGCCCTGCGTGAGGGTCAACGGACGAACCCGCTCTATCGCGTCCATCGATGGTTCGCCAGACGGCTGGGGACAGCCTTTCGTGGGCTCTTAGTCGGCGCCGGGACCGGGGTCGACGAGCATCGAGGTTTCTGGAAGCGATACTTCTCCGACTTTCAACTGAAAGGCGCTGTCGTCCTCGATCCTTTCGTTGGTGGTGGCACGTCCGTCGTTGAAGCGTCGCGGACGGGAGCACGCGTTGCGGCGTGCGATATCGATCCGGTTGCAGCTACGATCACACGGTTTGAGCTTCGCGCTGCGCATTGTAGCAGTCTCGACACCCACCTGAAGCAAATCGAGGAGAACGTTCGTGGTACCATCAGCCAGCTCCACCGAACGACGGCGCCCGATGGAGCGGGTGCCAGCGTTCTCCATCACTTCTGGGTCGATGTGAACACGTGCCCCTCGTGCGACGAGGAGATCGAAGTCCATCCCCACTTTCAACTTGCTCGCGACAAACGGGCGGGCATCCAATGGGTCTTCTGCAAGTCCTGCCACGAGGTTCAGCGGATTCGGCTTGATAGACAGGTACTCATCTGCGCCTGCGGTACGAGAACGAGGATTCGAACGGGGACACTTTCTCAGGGGATCGTCACGTGTCCGTATTGCCGACACAAAGAAGCCCTATCAGCTAGAGCTGAGCGCGAAGATCGGCCCCCCGTCTGGCGGCTCTTTGCCCAGGAGTATCTGTTGAGCGATTCTGCTTCGCGCTGGCCCCAGCGCGGATTCAAGAGGGCCACGGAGCAGGACCGCCGGCTCTACCGGCGCGCCCAGAAGAAGTTCCGAGAGTTGATCCAGCATGACGGAACTCTAATCCCCGATCGCCTGATACCCGAAGACGGGAGAAGCGATCGGCGGCCCTTGTTGCACGGATTCCGCCGCTACCGCGAACTGTTCAATGACCGTCAGCTTCTCCATCTTGCGTTACTAGTCCGGGCACTTCGTCGCATGCCGGGAGGCCTGGAGAAAGACGCCCTGTGCCTCGCATTCAGTGAGCACCTGACGACCAACTGCATGATGGCGGGTTATGCATTCGACTACCGACGGCTCTCGCCCCTGTTCTCGATCCATGCGTACCGGCACATCTGTCGCCCGGTTGAGATCAACCCGTGGCTGACGGGCATTGGGCGCGGCACATATCCAAACGCTGTCGCGAAGATCGGTCACGGCGTCGCCCACGCGCAGAATGCTTCCGATCCACACCCCAAAGGTGGCCGAGGTCCCAAGCTCGGACCTGTCGGTCTACCCCGCCGACTGGGCCGTAGCATGCGGCACGTCATAGAGGACGGTTGTGACGGCGCTGTAGTTGTCCAATCCGCCGCAGAACTCACTCTGCTTCCCGATACCTGTGTAGATCTCATCCTTACGGACCCGCCATACTGCGACAACGTCAGCTACTCGGAACTGTCAGACTTCTACCTAGCGTGGCATCAAGTTCTCGGCTTGGCTCCGAAGCCGTATGATGCAGTTGACCGCCGCGCTCCTTTTCACGCCAATCTCGCGGCCCACCGGCGATCGGGAGAGCCCCTCGCGCAGTACCAGCTTGAACTCACCGCAATCCTTCTCGAGTGCCACCGTATTCTCAAGCTCAACGGTCTCCTTGTATTCACGTACCACCATGTTGACCATCGCGCTTGGGCGGCAGTTGGTGCCGCTCTTCTCGCCAGTGGCCTCCAGCCGTCTCACGTCTTTCCACTTCGTGGCGAGGGTCAGGGAGGCCTTCATTCTCACGATGGAACCATAAAGTGGGACGCGGTCTTCGTCTGTCGCCGATCTCGCCACATCGGATTAGAGGGCACAGAGGGATGGATCACACGACGCGACATGAGGCGCGCTCTTGCACAGGCCCAGAGGTGGCATCGGCGACTCTCCGCAAGTCCTCGCCTTGGATTCCGTGAGCCCGACCTTCTCAATTTCGTGCGTGCATGCTACGTCGCGCGGTCAGTACATACACCCAACCAGCGGGCCCTACCACTCCGGGAGGCCCTGGCCTGCAGCGAGAGGTTAGTTACGAGCCTCTGTGCTCCTGCTGGGTAGGACTGACCTTAAGCTGGCTCCGAGGCTCTCCTATTCCGTTGGAACCGGATCGGATCGGGCACGCAACCGGCACCGCTTGTAAGCGACTGTTCTGTTATCAACGAAGGGCAAATCTACCTGCATGAAGTCGCTACAGTAATTCTCTGCAAAGAGTTGGAGATGCGACGCCTGCCGAGCGACCTGAGCGTCGCCGGGGAGATGCTGGAGCACCGCATCGCTGACAAGCATGATGAACTTACTGCGAGCCCTCGTTAGGGTTACGTTGAATCGACGCGGGTCGAGGATGAACTCCTCCTCGCTCGCGACAAAGTCGTTGTCAGCTACCACGTAGCTCGCGATCATCAGGTCCCGCTCCTGCCCCTGGAACCTGTCGACCGTATCCACAAATGGAGGTGGCTCCATGGGCATTCCCGCGGCCTGAAGAAGCAGGTTCCTCAACGTAGACATTTGCGCGCGATGAGGCGTCACGATTCCCATGCGCTCGTTCCAGAACTCGTCACCGGCAAGAGTGCGATCAGCCTGCAGCAAGAGATTACGATACAGAACGGCCAGGCTCGCCACGATCTGCGCTTCAAACGGATTCGACAAGGTGAATGTGTCGGGCGGATAGCTGATCACCACGACCGGTCGCGACGGTCGGAGGATATCGAGGTAGGCGTCGGTCCAGGCTAACTGGTCCGGCCATGTTGGTGGCGGTGTACCTGCAGGTTGGGGTACTTCGATCTGCAAGCGTCGCGTGGGAAAGAACGCGTCGTACCCTCCGCTGTAGAACCGCTCACGAGGCCAACCAGAAATCTCTACATTTGTTCGGTAATTCCGCTGGAGCGCAATTGGCCGAACTGCGTGCGTCTCTTGCATGTACGTGAAAACGCAGTCGAAAAGGCCCTGGGCGGTATCGCGCATCTTGAACCCATAGATCGGGCCCAGCTGACGATGATCGCCTGCCAGTACAACATGTCCATCCTCTTTCAACAGGAGGAAGTAGGCCGCTGCACTAGCGACTGGTACTTGTGAGGCCTCATCGATAACCAACAGGTCAAACCACTGGGCTACGGGACTATCAGTAGCACTAACACCCTGGGCCATTCTACCTAGTTGTTGCCATGTTCCTCCCACGACAACGCAAGACCCCGGGTTGTTCAGTTCCGAGGCGAGACGTCGGCCCTCGACAGAATCTCGCACCACGTTTTCGACACGCGGATCTCTCGCAGGCACTGCAGAACTGCTCCGTACTCGAACAACACGTGTCGGGGGAGGAACAGCAACGCTGCGCCGACGGTCCAGGAGTTCTAAGACCTCTACAAGCACGTTGTCGATAGCATTGTAGTTGCTCGCACCGATGCCGACCGTGACGTGCCCGCTCCATTCCCACGCACGTTCCAGCCAACCAAGTATCACTGCCGCGCAGACTCGGGTCTTGCCGGTACCAGGAGGACCCCAGAGCAAGGACACCCTTGAACGGAAGGCGATGTGGAAGAACTCCTCCTGACGGTCATTGAGGGGGTTCTCGAGGCACCGCGTCACGGAGTCCAGTAGCGCCGCACTGTCTGCCGCATCGGGGGCCGGAGAAAGAACTCCCGGTTCGTACATCAAGCTGTGCGCCGGCTCCGTACGGGGAATACGATTGCGTGCCATCAGCGGCTCCTCCTGCGCCGGCGTTGCGGGGGCGGTGTACCCCCGACGGCACGAAGTGCCTCTTCCACACGTTTCGACGAGAAGTCGCGGTAGACGGGATCGAGGACCATCAGTTGGGTTCGATCCAGGAATCCCTGCTCACAGGCGAAGCGGAACAAGCCATCATGCCCAGGGCACAATGCGACAAACGGCGGTGCTGCCATGGCTTCAAGGCGGACAATCTGAACCTGAAGGAGACGTGATAGAGTCAGCTTCACCATCCAATCCTCGGTAAGCCCAAAATCGGTGAGCAGCTCCTGCGCTTCCGTGAATCGCAAGCCGAGGAGATTCATCCAGCGATCATCGAGATCGAACTCTGACTCCTCGTTGGAGAGGGCGAGCGTGAAATCACCCTCTCGGATGCGTGCATCGCGTGAACTATCAGCAAAAGTACACACCAGCAGGTTCCGACCTGCCATTCCTGGATTCCGACCGACGCATTCGTCCCGCACCGCCTCTTCATCAGCTTCGTTCATTGCCCGCAGCCCACGGATAGAGAAGAAGCTAGCTTCCCGCTCAGCAACGGGCAGGGCACGCGACTGCCGATTCTCGATGTCCTGACACGCGACATTCAGTTTCTCGAACGCAACGAGGCTTCGGGCAGCCTCGGGCACCTGAATTTGAGTAGGTGGCGAAGCACTAAACCCTGACTTCCGAAGTGTGAGCCGTGCTCCGTAATGTTGCCGAAGTTTCCTGACTACCTGCTGCAGGGCGTGGAGATGGGTCAACGTCGCGTCCCTAAGTCCTCCATATAGCTCGTCCCGTGAGTACGGTCTCCATTGAGACGGACGGGTAGGGTTTCCCGGATCGAAGTGGCGCAGGAAGATCCGGTCCTGCCAGAGTTCATAGGCCCGCTCAAACGGGATCTGATCACTCATCGGCGTCCAAAAGCCAAAGGGAAGACGATACCGAAACGGTTCGCCGTCGTCCTTCGCGTCGGGATGAAGAGCGTTGGCCGTATCGATGAGGCCGTAGTCATGTGGAATGGGCAGGCCCACGAGAAGCCGGACTGCGTCCTTCACAATAGTCCCCGGCTGAGAGCGGAAGAGCTCGGGGTCGGGAAGTTGGTCCTCTGGAGGAAACAGACGGATCAGAAGCTCAACAACATCCACCACGTCGGGATGCTGCATGTGGCGTTCCAGCATTCGGCGCAGTTGGCGAACCTCGAGCTTGTCCCACAGAAAGATATGCGCCGAGAGCCGATCCCGGGCTGGGCGACCGTCGTTTGCCCTCGAGAGTTCGATCAACCATCCGGTGACAAGCTGCGCAAGCTCAATCAACCGGGCTCGTTCTGTTTCCGGATTCAGATCGTCAACGCGATCAACGATGAATACTCGTTCATCGCGCTGGGGCGGGTCTCCCTGTTGGCGTCCCGGAGGAAAATAGACCCGGCCGGCACCCATGGAGAATGTGATGCCCGAACCTGGATCAAAGTGGATCGTGAGGTAGATGTTGAGGTCTGACCACCGCGGCATCACTGCACAACGACGGCCCGGCACCGGCTCAGGCTCAGCTGACGTAAGCGATCGTGTACGAGCAATGAGAGCTGGTCCTTCAGCTCGCAACTGGTGACTCGACGCAGTCGCCGACCTCCAGCTTTCACTTTCCTCCTCGACAGCTGCCGCGAGCGAGTTCGTGCTTTGGATGCCCCGGCTCCTCAACAGATCTGCTTGGCCTCGGTTGAGCCAAGGCAGCCGGGAGAGGTGATCCGTCTCTTGGGCCTTCTCACGACAATACCTGATGTAGTCGCAAAGCTGGCATTTGGGGCCGACGTGCCAAGCGGCGTCGAGGGGTCGTTGCCCCAGGACGCGCGGGAGCCGTGTTTCGAAGAACTGCCGAACATGGACTTCATACACCTCATAAGGCACTGGAAGGAGGGTTTCCGTTAATGCCGTAGTTACTGGGTCAAGTGTCTCCTCGGCCTCATGCTTCCGAACCAGATTCCGAAAGGCATTGACATCATGACTCCCGGGCCAGATGAACCCCTCTGCGCTGACAGCATAGCGGGGCGTGAGCCCCTCCCGAACGAGGGCCGCCGCAAGCGCGAGAGCGTAGTACGTCACTTCGGTGAAGTGCCGGAGTGAGGGTTCGGCGGCCATCTTCACATCGATCACATGCAATTCGTACTCGGGAGCTTCCACTGGTGCCCCTATAAGCGGGGCGCCGGTCACTCCGGGGCGCACCCAAACGATGTCTGGCCTGGCCCTGACGGGGTCCAGATCGAACTGCTCGTAGATCTCGGGGAGGTTCGGGGTAATGTTCTCCGGAACATCGAATTCCGCCTCAATGATCGCCAAGGGTGGCCGCTCTTGGCGGAGGAGGGCGAAGAGGTTTGTAACCTTGTCGAAAGGTTGCCGCCCAACGAGCGGGTCAGCATCGGGCTTAAGCCGATGCACAACCGTGTTCGGCGAGCAGCAGTCCACTAGGTCTTGGAATTTATCTGCTTCCCAGCGTCGACCAGCGGCTTTGATCAGCTCGATCCCGGGACGCTTGTAAGTTTCGGCCTCGACAGCGAGCTCCTCACGCTCGGCATCGGTGGCGAGACGGAATCGGAGAAACCGATCGCAGTCGAACTTGAACGTGAGGGCAATCGTGCCTTTGTCGAGCGTGGGCATCGTTTCACTCGCTCCTCGATGCTCTGCCGGACTCTGTTCGTCCTCTAAGCGATTGGTGAGCCACATCGCGCGAACCGTATTCCTGGATCACGATGACCGCCCTTCCCGCGCCCTTGAGGCCAACGTCACACCACCTCATTCTCGGTGGATCGCTCCGCCTGCTTCAACACCAGCTGCGTCGCGTCTTCCGATAAATCGGGCGGATAGCCGTACTTCGCCAGCAGGCGACGCACGCTTCGGCGCAGGCCCGCGCGCACGGACTCTCGCTGAGTCCAGTCAAGCTTCGGCATCCTCTTGACCGTCTCGGCAAGTTCTCGCGCCATCAGGCGCAGCGTGTCCGACTTCATGATCTCCTTCGCCGAGCCATTCTCCGCGAGCGCATCGTAGAAGGCGGTCTCCTCAACGGACAGACCGAGTTCTTCACCGTGCCGCTGCGCTTCCCTCAGCTGCTTCGCGAGGTCGAGAAGACGATTGATCATCTCGGCGGTCGTGATCGCCTTGTTCGTGTACCGCAGCATGGCGTCCTCGAGCGCCTCCCGGAACCTCTTGCTCTGGACGAGGTTCGTCCGCTCGGTGACGCGGATCTCGTCGGTCAACAGCTTCCGCAGAGTCTCCAACGCCAGGTTCTTCTGCTCCAATGCCGCGACGCGCGCAAGGAACTCATCGGACAGGATGTCCAACCGAGCCGCGTCAAGGCCCGCGGCCGCGAAGAGATCGATCACCTCGTCAGCGTCCACGGCGCCACCAATGACCTGGCGGACGGCCGCGTCTACGTCACGCTGTCGCGGCCTCGCGCCACCGCTCGACTCATCCGCCAGTCGCTTCCGGATCATCGCGGCAACGCGCTGGAAGAAGGCCAGATGCTCGACGACCGCCTCCGTCTCCGACCGTGGCACGGCAAGCGCGAAGGCGGCAGACAGTTCCTTCACAAGCGTCCGCAGGCGCTTCCAGCCATCTTGCTGGGCAAACACGTGGTCGATCGCCCGGAGATACACCGGGAGCACCTGTTGCGGCTCAGCATCGAGCGCCTCTTGGTAGCTGCAACCGTGGAAGAACGACCGCAGCTTCTCGAACGCGGCGAGCATCGCTGGCACGGCCGCGTCTTGAACCTCTTTGACCGCCTCGCCTGTGCCGCCAGCCTGGGTGTAGGTCGCCAGTGCGTCCGCGAGCTGATCCGCGAGGCCGAGCATGTCCACGATCAGCCCGCCGGGCTTCTCGCCGTAGACCCGGTTCACACGGGCAATCGCCTGCATCAAATTGTGGCCCGCGAGCGGCTTGTCGAGATACATCGTGTGCGCCGGCGGACAATCAAACCCAGTCAGCCACATGTCGCACACGATCACCAGCCGGAATTCGTCATCCGGGTTCTTGAACCGTTCCGCCAGCCGCTTGCGCGCGCCCTTGGTCCGCACATGGCTGCGCAACGGCTCCTCATCGTCGCCGCTGCCGGTGACGACGACCTTCATCACCCCGCGCTCGTCGTCGGGATCGTGCCAGTCCGGCCGCAGCGCCTTGATTGCCTCATACAGCCGCGCGGCGATGTCGCGACTCATGGTGACAATCATTGCCTTGCCTTCCATCGCTGCGCGGCGCTTCTCCCAGTGCTCGACGATGAACGCCGCCAACCGCTCGACGCGCTCCGGCGCGCCGATCAGCGCTTCCAGCGGTATGCGGATCTGATCCGCGACCTGCTCGCCCGAGGCATCGGCCGCCGCGGCCTGCTCCAGTTCCGCCTCGGCCGCCGTTGCTCCGGCGTCGTCCACCGTCAGCTTCACGATGCGCGATTCGTAATACAGCGGCCTGGTTGCCCCGTCCTCCACCGCTTGGCGGATGTCGTACACATCCGAGTACCCGCCGAAGACGTGGATTGTGTTCTTGTCGTCACGCTCCAGCGGCGTGCCTGTGAAACCGACGAAGGTCGCGTTTGGAAGCGCTTCGCGCATCCACCGGGCGCCGCCATCGACGAACCCGTACTGGCTCCGGTGCGCCTCATCTGCCATGACGACGATGTTGGCCCGGTCTGAGACCACGCCGTGTGCCTCGGTGAACTTCTGGATCGTCGTAAACACGACGCCGCCCGCCGCACGGTCCAGCAGCGTCCTTAGATGCTCGCGGCTGGCGGCCTTGATCGGGTCCTGCCGAAGCAGGGCGCGGCTAGCGGCGAATGTGTCAAAGAGCTGGTCATCGAGGTCATTCCGATCGGTGATCATGACGATTGTCGGATTCGCCATCCGCCCCTCGCCGATCAGCGACCCGGCCAACATCAGCATGGTCAGCGACTTGCCTGACCCCTGCGTGTGCCAGATCACGCCGCCGCGCCCGTCGCCCGAGCCCGCCGGTGGCTTCAAGCGATTGAGCACGCTTGCTCGCGTCCTCCGCACCGCCCGGAACTGGTGGTACCCGGCGATCTTCTTGGCGATCTCGCCTCGCTCGTTCTCCTCGAACACGACGCAGGTCCTCAGGTAATCCAGCAGAGTCGAAGGTTCGAATAGCCCGCGGATCAGGGCCTCCAACGTCGGCTTCCCTCCTTCCGCCGGTCTCCACGGCATGAACCTGCCGCGCCCGCTCGTGATGGAGCCAACCCGCGTCAGCATCCCGTCCGACGCCACGAGCGCGAGGTTTGGCACGAAGAAGTCTGGCGCGGTTCCCATGTAGCGGCCAAGCTGATCAATCGCCACACCCAGGTCCGCCTCAGTGTCGGTTGGGTCCTTGAGTTCGATGACGACGATCGGAAGGCCGTTCAGGAAGAGCGTCAGGTCAGGGCGAATCACCTTTCCGGAGGGTCCCGCCACGGTGAGTTGTCGCACGAGCAGAAGCTCATTCTTCGCGGGATCCTCGAAAGCGATGAGGCGCGCGCGCCCGCCGCGCGTCTCCCCAGTCGATGGATCGCGGTACTCGACTTCGACGCCGTCCGTGAACAGCCCATGCAACCAGCGGTTGTTCTGGGAGAGCGTCGGATGCGGGGGACGCGAAAGTGTACGGACGACCTGCTCGACTTCCCCGTGTGGAAGGCCGGGATTAAGGCGATGCAGGGCAGCTCCGAGTCGTCCTTGGAGGATGAACTGCCCGGAGTCGCCGCGTTCGCCCGCGTCGTCGATGTCCACGCCGCGCTTGGTGGAAACGCCCAGCGCCCCGAAATGCGCGGACGCGACATCCTCGACGAGCCGCTCAGTCGGGGAGGACATCGTCATTCCGCCTCCTCCTGCACCTGATCCTCCTGCGTCTCAGGCCTGTCACCCTCGCCCGTCCCATCACGCTCCGCGATGAACTCATTCAACGCAGCCTTGTAGCCCTCGCGGTCCGCGTGGAAAAGGACGCGGCTTGGAAGTAGCTCAAGTTCGCCAAGCCGGATCGGCGGGTTGTCTCGGTCAAAGGCCTCGTTGAAATCCGAGTGATCCTCGTAATAGACGCGCGATCCGGGAGTCTGCGTCAGCGCGTCGCGATGGACGCGGTAGAGGAAGCACACGATCGTGTCCGCCGCCTGGGCGGCGAGCGTCGCCTGTCGGAGATCAAGCCGTGCGGAGAAGCTGTCGCGCCCATGTGAAGCCATGCCGTATTTGTTCCGGAGTTCACACAATCCTTGGATCGTCTGGAGCAGGCCCCGGATGGTTTTTTCCACCGACTCCCGCGCCTTCGCCGGCTCGGGATGCTTCCGTGGCAGGAGAGAGAGGCGGTTGGTCGTTTCGCGCAGGAGCTTTGGACCATCCCAGGTTGGGTCCGCCGGCTGGCCAATGTCCGCAAGCACCGTCTTGCAGACCGACTCCACGAGCGTCTTGGAAAGGTCGAAGGCGAAGTCCGGAACGCTCGCCAAGGCGTTCTCGATGGCCTGTATCTGCAGCTCGATGGCCTCGGCGACCGGGCCGTCGAGCACCGCCGCACGCGTGCCGACCATCTGGAAGCGCAATGTCGAAGCTGCCGATTCAGCCATTGGCAACCTCCACACGGACCTGGCCGCTCAGCAGCTTCGGCAGGAGATAGTCCCGCATTTCAGACAGCTTCCGAGATTCGGTTTCAGATGCCGTGACAAGATCGTCGAAGGGGCTGACCAGAGCGTCGAAAGCCTCCACGATGGCGCTGGCGGGTGAGAGCGTCGGCATCTGCGAGAGGAACTTTTTCGTCACCGCCTTGTAGATCGTGCCGTCACCCACCGCGTCTTCTTCCGCGAAGGTGTGGTAGAGCTGATATAGCAGAAAGGATTGGCAGCCTTGGAGATGGCGGAGCCCCGCAAGGCCTCGTCCAAGCACCAGCCGCCGGTCCGCCACGTTGATCCGACCTACTGGCGCACGAACAGACAGCAGCACATCTCGGGGTTCGGCGAGTCGAGCTTCAACCGTGCAGAAGACACGGTGTGTTGGAAACCGGAACCCGTAATCGGTCACGCCCTGATGAAAAGGCAATCCCTGGCCTTCCTCGTTGTAGTACTCCGACGGTGGCGACTGTCCCATCGTCAGCTGAACGCACTCCTCCAGCGGCTTGACTTCCCAGCCTTCCGGGATGGGGCCGAGTTCGGACTCGGTGAAGGTGGTGGGCAGCGCGTCGAAGATATCCTGGGGCATGGAGGGGAAGGACGCAGCCCCGGCGGCCTTGGCCTTCACCGGCTCAAAGTCCCCGAACCACGCCCGAAAGATCGCCCGCGCCAGCCGCTCCAACGCCCACGCCGTCCGCCGGTTCTGCTCGATCTTGTCGTCGAGCGAGCCAAGGACTGCGGCAATCTCATGTTGGTCCTGCGGCGGTGGAAGCAAGACAGGATGGACCCGCAACGTTCCGAGATTGGTATGTGGGACGCCGGTTTGAGTTGCGTTCGCCCTGATCCATTGTTGCTGCTCAGGGCTGAGGAAGAAGTAGTACAGAAAGAGCGGATCGGCCTTAGTCCGATCCACGGTAGCTTTCATCTGACTCTGTGAGACCAGGTACTCGTCCCACGGCAATTCTGGAACGAGAGATACTTGGCCAAGTGTTCCACGCTGCGTAAACACGAGATCACCTGGTCGAGCCAGATTAGCAGCTAGGTCTGCGGCCTTCTGCGCTGACACGAACACGAAATCACCGCCGATCCACCGGCCGGCCATGTTCTGGCCGCGAATGACCGGAACGCCAGCGGGGGTGTAGTCCGCCGAAACAAGATTCGATCCGAACGGTCCGCCGACAATCGCATTCCGCGTCTGAGCGGCCAACTCGCCGAACGGAAGCTGCTGCCATCCATCAGGGCTCATCTCTGAACCTCCGATAGACGCCGCCGCAATGCCTCGGCGAGCTGCTCTGATCTTGTTAAGCACTCCTCCACCTCGTCGAGAAGCCGCGGGTACTTCTCTGCGAACGGTTCGCCGTCGTCTTCCTGCTCTTCAGAACCCACAAAGCGGCCGGGGGTGAGGATAAAGCCGTGCTTCTTGATCTCCTCCGTCTTCGTGGCCTTGCAGAATCCGGGGATGTCGCGGTACGACCAGTCGCCGTGTCCTTTCTTCTTCCACCAGTCGGGCTTTGATTCGCCGCGCCACTGGCGGAAGGCGTAGACGATGCGGCCAATATCAGAATGAGGCGGCAGGTCGCCCATGTTCCACTCGCCATCGGTGAGGACTCGAAGCGTGCGCGTCTGCATCGTGCCGAGCTTGCGGGCGTCGACGAAGAGCGTTTCGCCCTGACGGTTTCGGCCGCCGTTCTTGAGATTCTTGCCCGTTTTGTCGCGGGTTAGGAACCAGAGGCAGACGGGAATGCCGGTGGTGTAGAAGAGCTGGGCTGGCAGCGCGACGATGCAGTCGACGAGGTCCGCCTCGACGATGCGCTGGCGGATCTCGCCTTCGCCGCCGGAGTTGCTGGAGAGCGAGCCATTAGCCATGACGAAGCCGGCGACGCCGCCGCCTCGGCCGTTGGGCGGCGCAAGGTGGTGGATGAAGTGCTGAATCCAGGCGTAGTTGGCGTTGCCGACGGGCGGCGGACCGAAGCGCCATCGGACGTCGTCGCGGAGAAGCTGGCCCGACCAGTCGGAGACGTTGAACGGTGGGTTCGCGAGAACGTAGTCGGCCTTGAGGTCTGGGTGGAGGTTGCGGAGAAAGCTGTCGGCGGGCTGCGAGCCGAGATTGGCCTCGATACCGCGGATCGCAAGGTTCATGTGGGCCAGGCGCCAAGTCGTGGGGTTCGACTCCTGCCCGAAGATGGAGATATCGGTGCGCTGGCCACCGTGCGCCTCGACGAAGCGCTCGGACTGGACGAACATTCCTGCCGAGCCGCAGCACGGGTCGTAAACGCGCCCCTCGTAGGGTTCGAGCATCTCGACCAGCAAGCGGACGACACAGCGCGGCGTATAGAACTCGCCCCCGAGCTTGCCTTCGGCCGCCGCAAACTTGCCGAGGAAGTACTCGTACACACGGCCGAGCGTGTCGCGGGCCTTCGCACGATCGCCCTTGAAGCCGATGTCGGCGATCAGGTCGATGAGCCCCTTGAGCTTGACGGGCTCGATACCGCGGCGAGCATAATCGCGCGGGAGTTTGGACTTGAGCGTGGGATTGTCACGCTCGACGGCGAGGATGGCGTCGTCGATGAGCGTGGCGATGTCGGGGCGGGCGGCCTGATTCTGGAGGTTGGGCCACCGACCCTCGGGCGGGACCCAGAAGACGCGCTCCGCGGTGTACTCGTCGCGGTTCTCAAGGAGGGCTTCGAGCTGTTTGCCCTTGATGCCATCGCGCTCGAGTTCGCCCTTGAGTTCCTCGCGGCGGGCTTCAAATGAGTCGGAGATGTACTTCAGGAAGAGCAGGCCAAGGACGACATGCTTGTACTCGGCAGCGTCGACCTGGCCGCGGAGTGCATCGGCGGACTTCCAGAGGGTGTCGGCGTAAGCGAGATCGGAGTCCGTGTTCGATTCGTCGGCCATGGTTCTGCTCACCTCCCGTGCGTCCTCTTCTTCTTGCTGGACTTGCGGGGTGCGGGTCTATTAGCTCCCTTCGCCTTTCCCGATGGGCCGGAGGAGGAATCATCCCCGCCGCTGGCGGTCACCCACGCGTCAACCTCCGACAGCTTGAATCGAAGTAGGCGCCCCACACGGTGGGCGGGGAATCCCTTCGAATCGACCCAACGGTAGATCGACTCTTTTGCCACCCGTAGATGGGCGGCCACCTCTTCGATGCCGACCCAGCCTTCTTCAGGAACCATGCTCGAACCTACCTCGCGCCGCCGGAAGAGCGTCCATTGCTGACCATGAGATGTCAAGAGAGGATACGAAAATCGGCTCCGCCTGTCAATCTAGCTTCCGGGACCGCCGACCTCCTGGGGAGGCCCTTCGGAGGCGCCCCAAGAGAGAAAGGCCCGACGCGGCGAGGCGCCGGGACCTTTCGGGGAGAGGAGGGGAGGCTCTGGATCAGGCCAGGACAGCGCGCAGGCGGTTGGAGAGCGAGCCGCCCTTGTTGCCGACCTCTTCCTTCGGGCCGACGTGCTTCTCGGTGTAGCTGTAGGCGGCCTTGTTGATCGACTCCTTGAGGGCGGCGAAGGGGATCACCTCCTCGGTCTTCGGGTGGCCCTTGACCATCACGCGCACGCCCTTGTCGGTCTTCTCCACGAGGAAGGAGACCTTCTCGGAGACGTTCGCGCTCCGGCCGCCTTCGTACTCGCACGCGACGCCGGCCTTGTGGCAGGCCTCCCGGTAGGGAGCGAGCGCGGTCCGGTAGGCGTCCTTCGCCTCCGCGACCGCCGCCCGGGTCTTCTCCATCAGCGCCTTCGCCTCCGCCTGGGCCTTCTCGAGCCCGCCCTTCGCCGCCTCGACCGGCTTGCGCAGGGCGTCCAGCTCCGCCTGGGACACCTTCGGCTCGGCCGGCTTCTCCGCCTTCGGCGCGGTCACCTTCGGCTTCGCCGCCTTCTCCGCGGGGGCCTTTGCGGCGCCCCCTTTCCGGGCCGGGGACTTCTTCGTCCCGGCCGCCTTCTTGCCCTTGGTCTTCGCCATCGTCGTACCTCCTTTGTGGCGTTCAGGAGGCGGCCCCATGCCGCCCCTTTCAGGGGTGACATGAGGGCGGGCTGTCCGCCGTAATTCAAGTCATTCCAGCGGCTTAGGTGCGAGATCCGCGGGAAGGCGGAAAGGGACGCGGACTGCGCGGCGGGGCCTACTTCTGGGCGGGGACGGCGCCCACGTTCGGCCCTGTCCGCGCCCAGGGCCGTTCCTGGGGCCGACCTCGCCGGACGCGGGCCCGTGGGCGCGGCCAGGCCGCCCGGCCGCCCCGTGGCGCCCGTGGGTCAGAAGCTCACACTCAGGCCGACGCCGAAGGCCGGGTCGAACCGGCCCCGGAAGAGGTCGGAGTAGTCCTGCGTGACGTAAGCGCCCAGGTCGACCTCGAGGCCCGCTCCTTTATAGAGGTCCTTGGCCACGCCGAGCCCGCCCCGCGTCGGCGTGGTCACGGCGTCGAGGCTCCAGCCCGAGGTGAGCCAGTTGTCGGTCCGGGTCTCCAACAGCTCGAAGGCGAGCGACGCCTCGGGCTTGCCCTCGCTGACGAGGACGCCCTGCTTGCGGTCGAGCCCGAGGAGCGTGCCGGCCTTCTCGACGAGTTCGGGGACGAGGAAGGCTACGCCGCCGCCTTCGCCTCGCCCCTCAATCCGTTTTTTACCACCTTCAGCTTTCCGACCACGGCCTCGACCACGACGCCGAGGACGTCCTTGCCGACCTCGATCCCTTCCTGCTTCAGGAGATCGAGGGACTGCTCCATGGTCCGCCGGAACGCCTCGGCCGCCTCCTCCTTGGTCAGCTTGCCGTCGGCGTTGCGGGTCTTCACCTCGTCCACGTAGGTCTGCATGGTGGCCCGCGCGACCAGCGTCACGGTGTCGACGATCTTGTTCTTGATCGCCTCCTTCCGCTGAAGGTCGCTCGCCTCGTCCAGGACCTTCGTCTTCTGGTCCATGAAGTTCACGCCCTTGCGGGCGAGCCACCCGACCAGGGCCGTGATGATTGAGCCCAGGGCGGTGATGGCCGCCACCAGCACCATCGCAGTGGTTTCACTCATCTCGTATCACCTCCTTCCTTTCGGATTCCTCAATCGCAGACTCCCACCCGGACTCTCAACCAGCCGGGCACGAAGGACTCGAACTTCGAATCGCGCTCGGCGATCTCGATGTACCGGACGCACTGGAGCGAATCGAGCGCGCGCAGGACGCAGAGCCGATACCAGGGGGCGACGGCGAGCGCCCGCCTCAGGGCGTCGATGGTCCGGGGACCGACCACGCCGTCCACGACGAGGTCGGGGTACTTCGTGCCCTTCGCGTTCAGGACGTTGAGCGTCCGCTGGAGGAAGCGCTTCACCACCGGCATTCCGCAGTTGACGCCCGTGTCGAACATCTCCTCGGCGATCTCCTGATCGGGCATCTCGTCGCCCTGGAGGTCGTCCCAGTACCTGCGCCGGTAGATGTCGAGGACCTTCGTGTAGGGGATGTCGCGCATGGGCCCGGCGTAGCCGTTCTCCAGGGCGACCTTCCGCGTGACCCCGAAGTTGGTCTCGCCACCGGGGTCGTCCGGGTGGTTCACGTACCCGGTCCGGCCGGGGTCGGGGCAGCCATCGGGCCCGAACTCGACGCCCTCGTGCCGCAGGATCTTCAGGATGGCCCGGTCGAAGTCGGCCATGCCCGTCACCTCAACACCCGTTCCAGGAGAAGCCCCAGGAGCGCCACGAGCGTCCCGTAGAAGAAGAGGCTCAGCGCCAGCCACAGGCGGCCGTGCTCCTCGCGGTTCGCCTCGCCATCGGCCTTCTTCCCCAGCTGCTCGAACAGGGTCCCGATCTCCCGCTCGTGGATCTGGACCTTCTCGAAGTACTCCCGCTCGGTGTCCTCGCGTCCGTTCAGGTGTTCGATCACCCGCTCGACCTTCTCCTCGAGGCGCGGGAGGACGCCGTTGAGCTCGCCGCGCAGCCGCTGGAAGCCCTCGCGCACCTCAGAGAGGGACTCGGTGTTCCTCTCCACGGCCTGGCGAAGGTCGCGGACCTCCACTTGGAGGCCGGTGACCTCGGCTTCGACCTTGCGTTCACTGCGCTCGGGCACGGGCTTCCTCCTATGCGAACTGGACCTGGATCGACCCCTCCTCGAGGACGCCGCCCGGGTCGAACGCGCGCACCAGCGTGATCACGGTGTCCGTGGCGCTGGTGAGCACGACCTCGGCGTAGCCGTTCACGAGGTTGACCTGCACGGCCGAAAGCTTCCCGGCCTGGGTCATGATCTGGATGAGATCGTTGTCTCCGGCGCCGGCCATGTCGGCCCCGGTCTGGCCGTTCACCTTCTGGATCATGATCCGGCAGGTGGAGACGCCGTCGGCCGGGATGTCCGGGTAGCCGTCCGGCGGGTTGTCGTCCGTGGCGTCGGTCGTCACCCGCAGGAAGTCCTTCGGCGGAGGCACGTTCGACAGGCGCGTCACGTCGCGCACGAATCCGCCGGCATCGGTGACGAGCTGGTAGCGGGCCGGATCGCAGTGGATCTCCGCCGGGGTGAGGTCGTAATCGGTGAGCACGTCCGCGACGACGAGAGGCGTGTAGTCGATGCCCTGGGCAACGAGTGGACCGTAGTCCGGCCCGGACCCCATGCCGCCCGCCGGCGCGGGGGACGTGGGCGTCGTGACGGCCTTGGCGGCCAGTACGGTCGGCGTCTCGATCACGCCGTAGCGCGGGCCGACGCCGGCGATGAGGTCCTGCGCCTGCGCCGGGTCGGTGAGCTCGGCGACCACGCACTTCTGAAGCAGATCGAGGTAGTAGAAGGCCATGCGATTCCCTCCTTACAGCGTGGGCACCTTGTAGTAGGTGAAGTAGACGTTCCCGTAGGCGTAGTCCGGGCCGCTTCCCCAGTACGTTCCTCCGGTGGGCGCGCGGAACGTGTAGTTGACCAGCAGATCCCAGTGCCGCGCGGAGAGCTGCTTCGAGAAGTCCCCCTCGATGCCGGTCAGATCGAAGGTCGTCTCCTCGTCGGAGGGCACGAGCTGCAGCCAGTTGATGCGGAAGGCCCACCAGGTGGGAGCCCCGATCTGGTAAATGCCGCTGAAGGAGACGTAGAAGTCCCTGATCCACGCCGGGTTCGGGATGTAGTCGAAGTCCCAGTCGGCGAGCAGCGTCCCGCCCTGGAAGAGCGTCCCGTTCTCGCCACCGTCGCGCTCCAGGTGAATGCGCGCCGTCCGCGTTCCGAAGAACGCGGTCGTGTTCAGGATGAAGTAGAGGCGGAACGATCCGGCGAACTGGATGCCGCTGTCTTCGCCGAGCTGGTAGAGCTTCCAGTAGCCGTTCGTGAGGATGTTGTTCTGCTTCGTGCTCAGGTGGTAGTACGGGCTCGCGCCGAAGAGGCCGGCGAGCAGGTTGTGGTTGATGGTCGCCGGATCGGCGGAGAGCTCGTTGGCGTGCTTGCCGTCCACGGTGTCTGCGTCCAGGCCGCTCCCGGCTCCGTCCACGGTCTTGAGGAGCGCCAGGATCTCCGCCGCCGTGAGGTCGGCCGTGGCTCCGGGCTCGATGCCGTCGAGCTTCAGCTTGTCGAGCGTCGACATGAAGCCGGCGTCCGCCGGGGTGACGAGGGCGTGCTCGCCGCCTCCAAGGCCTCGGTGCTGCGATCCGTCCAGGAGGTCCGCGTCGAGTCCGCTTCCCGCGCCGTCCACGGTCTTCAGGGCGTCGAGGATCTCTTGCGCGGTTTGGTCCGCCGTCGCGCCGGGCTCGATGCCGTCGAGCTTGGCCTTGTCGGCCGCGCTCATGGCCCCGCGCGCCGCGGGCGTCGCGTCGCTAATCCCCACGGGAACGTCGCCGGCCGTGCCGCCTCCGGTGAGCGGGGCGGCGGGCGTGATCTTCGTGATCCCCTTGAACGACCCGTCGTCGTTCAGCATCACGTCGAGGCGGCCGTCGAGCGAGGGCTTGGTGCCGCGCGCGGTCACGACCTCGCTACGCACGGGCGCGACGATGCTGTCGGCCTTCGAAACCGTGGTGATGGGGTTCGAGGCGCTCGGGTTCTCCATCCCGTTGAAGGCGTCCGCCTCGGCGGGATCGACGTCGGATAGGTCGCGTAGCGCGAGGACCTCCTTGCCGGTGTACTTCACCTGCCGGAAGTCGATCTCGTTGAGGCCGGGGTTCGTCGGGTCGGCGGCGTTGCGGATCTGGGTCGCCCCCGCGCCAAGCCGGAACCGCGCCAGCTCCAGCGCGGGCGCCGTGGGCACCTGGGTGGTCGCTTCCAGGACGAAGCTGTCCTGGACGAACTTGTTCTGGGTGGTCCCGAGCTCGTCGACGAAGTAGGGCTCGGTCTCGAGGGTGTTGTAGCGGAGGGCGACGTAGACCGTGACTTCGCCGGAGGCGGGCACGAGCGCGGCGCAGTCGAGCTCCTGAGGCGACTCGACCTCCGGGTCGTTGCCTTGCGTGTCGATGGCGCGGCCGGCCGCGACCTCGACGGTGAGCGAGGGCGGAGTGGTCTCCGTCACGTCCAGGTCGAGGACGACGCCCTCGGAGTGCTCGTGGGCGAGATGCTTCTTCCGTTTCTCGTTCCAGTAGTTCTGCTCGGTCTCCGCCTCGACGCGGTTCACGAACAGGTACTTCCTCCAGAGCAGTTTCTTCAGGGCCACGTCAGCCTCCTACCTTCGCGTCCACGCCCAGGGTGGAGCGCACGCCGACCTGCCAGAAGGACGCGAACCAGCCCACGTGGACGAGCTGCGTGTGCGCCGGCTTCTCGATGAGCACGCGCTCGCGGACCTTGTCCTTGCGGTCGAGGTCGAACTCTTCGAAGGTCGCCACGAGCACGCTGAAGCGGTGGGCGTTCTCCTCCCAGGTGCCGTAGACGCGGGTGTCCACTTCGACCGTGGAGCGCACGCCGATCTGCCAGCCCGCGCCGAACTCCTCGACGATCTCGGGCTTGATGCCGGTGTAGATCTCGACGAACTGCCGGATGCCCTCGACGGTCCCGCGGATGGTGTAGAGCTGGACGACCCGGCGAATGAGCTCGCGGCGCTTGGACTCCTCCCACGTCTCGTCGAGGAGAAGCGCGACCCAAGAGGCGAGCCAGGGAAGGAAGCGCTCGTCGGCCCGCTGGGCGTTGAGCTGGCGGTGCTGGCCGTAGACCTCGTCCTCGATTCCCACGAGGACGTCCGCGAAGAGGCCGAGCAGCCGGTAGGTGAACCCGTCCTTCCCCTCGCGGCGGTAGACGCCGGGAAGGGACCGGAAGAGGGTGTCCTGCACGGTTTCGGGCATTCGTTCATCCTCAGGCCGCCACGCTCACGATCAGGTCCTGGACCTGCGGCAGCTGGAACTCCTCGATGGGCACCGTGGCCGTGGGTACGGCGATCCCCTCCACGTGGTCCACGCCGTCGATCCGCTCGAGGAGTTCGAAGACCTCGGACCGGAACACGTCGCGGCCGAACTCCCAGCCGCTCCCGCGCTCGGTGGAGGTGCCCGCGACGTAGGCCACGGCACGCGCCGGGTCGCCGCCGAACTCGGGGTCGTAGTACTCGCGGATCACCGCCTGGATGGTCGCTTCGAGCTCCACCGGGTTCGCCTCCGGGGTCTTCACCACGGTCACGGTGAGGTCCACGGGCACGAACTCGGTCTCGACGACGAAGATCTGCGTGGTCACGAGTCGGCGTTCGTCGAGGTACTCGCGCACCTGGTTGCGCAGCGCGAGCGAGAGCGGCGCGCCGCCCTTGGGGAGCACGATCACCGAGACGAGGCCCGGCTTGGGCGTCGCCGGATCGCCCGGATCGAAGAGCGGAAGCGTCTTGGCGCGCCCGATGCCGGTCGAGCTCTCCAGCGTGAGCGTCTCGAAGTCCTCCGCGACCACGGCGCGGTTCCGGGTGCGGAGCACCTCCGCCGGCCCGCGCAGCATCGCCTCCTGGATCGTCTCCTCGTTGCCGCCGCCGGAGGCCGGTTCCTTGTTCGTGACCGACGCGATGAAGGGGTGCGTCTGGCGGAGCTGGATGATGGTGCCCGCGCCGACGTTCCCCTTGATCCCTCCGCCGAAGCGGTAGGGCCGCGCGCGCACGTTGCCGGTGCCCTTGGCCGGGACCTTCCCGTGGCGGCCGTCGCCGAAGAGGACCTCGCCGGTTCCCCGGTTGACCTGGTAGTGGCTGTCGTTCGGGCCCGAGCTGGAGAAGTCGTCCGCCTCGGCCCAGTCCTGGAAGCCCGCGCCCTCGTCCACGACGACGGCGATGTCGAGCACGGGGACCTTCGAGAGGAAGAAGCGCTGGTCGGTGGACCCGTCACTCGCGCCCAGGATCTCCTCGGGGACGGTCACCGCGTTCGAGCATGAGACGCGCCCGAGGATCTGGTCGATGTCGAGCTTGCGGAGCGACGCGAAGACGCCGCCCACGTCGACGCTGGTGATTCGGAAGCGGAGCCAGGTGGCCCGGACACCGGCGATAGACGTCGCGTCCCAGCGCGGCGGGACCTCGAACTCGACGGCACCCGACTGGGTGAAGCCCACCGTGCCGTCCTCGACCTCGAGGGACTCCCAAGACCCCGTGCCGTCGGGCCGCGCCTCGAAGAACTCCCACACGCCCTCGATGCCGGAGGCCGGCACGACCACGTCCACGGTCAGCTTCTCGAAGTAGTTGTTCTCGTCGTAGGCGAGGTAGATCGCCTCCCCGGCGAGCACCGCGGGGAGGGGCGAGAAGACCGTGGCGGCGTCGCGGGCGTCGTTCGTGAAATCCGCGAACGTCCCGCCCTGGTCGGCCACGAACTTCTTGAGCTTGGCGGCGTGGATGACGAGGTCCTCGTCGGTGGAGAAGATCACCGGCTTCTCGCCGCCCGCGCCCGAGGTGGAGACCTCGAAGCCCTTGAGGACGGTGATGTCGAAGGTCGGCTTGGTGGTGGTGCGGAAGAAGCAGAAGGCCCTCGCCGAGGACGGCGGCGTGAGCGTCACGCCGATCATGTTCAGGTACTCCCGCATGTGCTTCGGAAGCACCTGGTTGAGGCGCACGATGAGCTGCTCGATCTGGAGGGCGAAGGCCTCGGCGAGCGTGATGCCGGGATCGGAAAGGTTGTGGTCGGTCCACTCGGGCGTCCGCTCCGGGATGGCGCGGACGATCTCGTCCTTGATCGCGCGCCAGTCGCGGTCGTCGAGGTTCGGAACGGGGATGAGTCGGCCCTTCACCGCCATTGGATCACCCTCACGGAAGCGCCCCGGCGAAGAAGGGGACGACCACGTTGTCTTCCCGATTCGTCTGTCGCACGATGTAGCGCACGTCGATTTCCATCCGCTCGCCCGCGGGCCGCGCGCGGACCTCCTTCAAGGCGATGCGCGGTTCCCACCTCTCCAGGGCCTTGCGCACGAGGAACTCGATCCTGCCCGCGAGGTTGGCGTCGTTGGGGTCGAAAACCGGGTCCGCGAGGCCGCTGCCGAACTCGGGGCGCATGACCCGTTCGCCCAGGCGCGTCCCGAGGACGATGCCGATGGCCTCGCGGATGTCGTGCTCGCGGGAGCGCATCCGAATGCCGCCGGTGTCGTCGATCTGGATGGGGAACGCCCACCCGGTGCCCAGGAACGCCTCGGACATGCCGCCTTCCTCTCCGGCCCGGCCTACGAGCCGAGCGTCGTGTATCGCCCGCCGAGGAAGACGTTCGTGTCCTTCTGTGAAGTGAGCCGGGCCGCCTCGTCCTCGAGCGCGAAGAGCCGCGTCCTCGTGCCGAAGACCAGCTGGACGCGCGCGTCCAGCCAGGCGTACCGCTCGTCGTAGAGAGGGACCAGTTCCGCCTCCATCGCCGGGAGCCTCGTTGTCTGGAGGTAGTTCCGCCGCGCCTGGGCCTCGCCCTTCCGGCCCTGGAGGGCCGTGTCGGACAGGTCCGGGTTCGCGAGGAACGCCTCCACAAGGTCAAAGGCCCCCTGCGCCTGGAGATGGGGACCGCTCCCGGGGCCGTAGTTCTCGTTGGCGGCCAGGGCCGCGAGTTCCACCGTCAGGGCGTCGCGCTCCACGGCGAGGGCGTCGAGGAGGTCCTGCTCCTCGGATGAGGCGGCACGCTGCGCGAACGGAAGGGCGAGGAGGGAGTCGATGGCGTCGATCTCCCCGGCGATGGCGGCCAGCTCGTTCGCCGGGTCCGAGCCCGATCCCCCGTCCAGGTCGGCCACGCGGAGGGGAGACAGGCCCGTGTAGGGTTCCGGGAAGAGCGGGCCGCCCACCCGGGCCGCCTGGTCGATCATGGCGGCCGTGACCGGGTTCTCGGGGAAGCGCCCGTCGACGGCGCGCCGTTCGGCCTCGTAGCTCCCGATGAGCCCGTCGTAGTAGTCGTAGATCTTGGCGTTCAGGTCCTCGAGCGGACGGACGGCGTCGATCTGCGCCGCGAGCTCCACCAGCCGCTTGTCGATGTCGGCGTTGTCCTGGACCAGCTCGGCGGCCCGTTCCAGGGCGATCTGTTTCTCCTCGTTGGTGAGTTGAAGCGGCACGGTCGATCCCTCATCCCGCGGAAGTCTTGGCGGCGCCGGTCTGGATCTGCCCCACCTGGACGAGGTGGCCGCGGCTCAGGACGAGATCCCCGATCCGGGCCACGCGCCGTCCGCCGCCACCGAGGTCGGTGAGCTGCATCGTCTTCACCTGCGGCGCGTCGAGTGTGACCGGCCCGCCCGCCTTGACCGTGGCTTGGCCGGAGGCCTCGACGGTCACGTTGCCGCCCGACTTCAGGGTGGCGTCGCCGCCCACATCCACATTGGCCTTGCCCGACACCTTCACGGTGAGGTCCCCGGCGGGCGAGTCGATGCGCACGACGTTCCCGGCCTTGTCCTTGACCTCGAGGAACTCCTTCCCGTCCTCGTCGCCGAAGGCGATCTGGTGCCCGGTCTTCGAGCGCAGCACGCGGACGTCTTTCCCCGCTTCCTCGGGTCGCGCATCCTCGGCGTTGAACCAGAACCCGATCCAGACCGGCTTGGTGGGCTCACCGCGCTCGAACATCACCCACACACCGTCGCCCGGGCGGGGGAGCATGAAGAAGCCCGCGCCGCCCCCGCCGAAGGGGGCGCAGTACGAGGCCCAGTTCGTGAGCTTGCCCGCGCCGAGGAGCTCGTGGATCTCTACGCGGATGCGGCCTTTCTCCTCCGGGTCGTCCACGTCGCGGACCACCCCGCGGTAGAGGCCGAAGCGCATCCGCTTCAGGTTCTCCACGCGCTCGTCGGTCATCTGGTCGAGTACACCGGACATCGTCACCTCCCGAGGGAATACCCTTCCGACTCCAGCCGCTCGGCGTCGCGCGAGTCCTCGACGGAGATCCTGGAGATGGCGTTGCGCTTGGCCTCGAAGTCGCAGAGGTAGCCGCCGTCGTCGAAGCGGTGCGTCACGCGCGTGAGGTAGTAGGTCCCCGAGAACTTCTGCCCGACCCCGGCGATGCGGATCAGGCGCTTGGCCTTGAGCTCCGGGTCGCCCACGCACGAGCCGGTCGCGTTGATGAGCTCGAACTCCTTCCGCCGGAAGTAGGCGACGCCGATGGCCCGCGCGTGCGCCTCGTTCGCCGCGACCACGTCGTCGAGGATGCGCACGCTCTCTCCGAAGCCCTCGTCCATGAAGTCGCTCCCGGACTGCTCGCCCAGCACGTCGCGGTCGGCGGCGAAGGGATCGTCCACCTCCACCTGGAAGGTTTGTTTGGCGATCTCGTCCCAGCCGCGCACGAGGACCTTCGAGACCGGCTTCTCCGCCGAAAGCGACGGCTCGAAGCTCTGCAGGTTGTCCCGGTAGGCGAAGGTGCCCGGGACCGTCTCGGGCCGGGTCCTGGGCTTTCGGAAGTGGAGGACGCCGAGCTCGACGTAGAGTTCGAAGCCGATCTCCCTGGCGAGGCCCTTCAGGAAGTCCCAGTCGCTCTGCGACTCCTGCTGGAAGTAGCGGCGCTCGGGCGTCTCGTCCGGAGTGAGAATTTCGTCCGCGCGGAAGCGGTAGCGCTGCGCGATCTCCCGGACGAGGTCGTTCGGCGCGCGGTCCGGGTAGGCCTCGTCCCGGTCGCCCTTCTTGCGCATGAGGTAGGAGCGGTCGTAGGCCGTGATCGAAAGCGTCGGCACGCCGTCGCCCGGGAAGTGGGGCTCCACCACCGCGATCACGCCCTCGAAGATCTTGGGCGGCTGGGGCCCGTACCCCAGGAAGACCTCGACGGCGTTGCCCCGGTCGAAGAGCGCGTGGTCGATCCACTGGTTCTTGCGGTTCGTGATCTCGAAGGCCGCGGCGTCCGCGTCCTCGGCGTGGTCCTCGACCGACAGCGAGAGCACGTCGTCGTCCAGGAACTTGCCGAGGTCCTGGCCCTCGATCACGATCCGCCGGCGCGGGTTGAAGGTCCGGCTCATCGCGCCACCGCCTTGAAGAGCGTCTCCGCCTCGGTCACCCGCGTGCGCCCGAAGCGCAGCGACTCGCGCACCTCGGGCGGGAAGTTCGTGATGCCCTCCAGGATGCCGAGGGAGTTCTCGATGTCGGGGATGAGGAGCCGCTCGCCCGAACGGATGGCGCGGAGGTTGTCCACCATGCTCCGGCCTCTGTTGGCGAACTCGATCACGCGCCAGAGGGACGGGTCGCCGTAGTGCTTCGTGGCGATGCTCTGGTGGGTGTCGCCTTCCTCGGTCACGTGCGTGCGCGTCTCGCCCTCCTCCACGAGGGTGCCCGCGCCCGTGAGCGTGCGCTCGTCCTGCGGCGAAAAGATCGAGCCGCTCCCCTTCTGCCAGCCCTCGAAGGCGGGCCGCTGCACCTCGCGTGGGAGCGGCAGCGCCACCTCGCGGCGGGGCAGGCGAAACGACACGTCCTTCTCGATGTAGCGCCGCAGCGTGAGCGCGACCGTGACTTCGACCGGGTCGCCCGCCTCGTCGAACATCGTGTAGCGAACGGAGACCGACCCGACGACGCAGACGAAATCGAAGCGGCCCCACTGGAAGACGCAGATGGGCGGCGCGCCGGTCTTGGACGTGCTCTCCACGAGCGCCTCGAGCGCCTGGACCGACTCGCGCACGTCGTGGGGTCGAGCGTAGAAGTCCCGGTTGAGGTAGACCTCGAGGGAGAGGGTCTTCAGGTTCCCGCGCACGAACTGCTGCAGCGGATAGTCGAGGCCGGGAATGCCGATCTCCGCCCAGCCGGCCTCCTTGCCGACCTCGAAGCCCGACGGGTTGTACTCGAAGAAGATCGCGTCTCCCTCGGGGTCGATCGGCGTGATGGAACCTTTGACCAGACTCATCGCCGTTCCTGCCTCCTGCGAATGAGCTTGGCCAGCTCGAAGTCGATCCGGCGCACGACCTCCTCGTCCACACGCACGGCGTGGATCTGGATCGCGCCGGCCTGGATGACGATGGACTGATCGACGGGACCGGCGGCCGCCGCCGCGAACGCGGGCAGCGCCGTCGCTTCCCGGGGCACGCTCGGTCTCGGCGTCGCGCGGCTGGCGGCGGGGGCCGTCGCGGGAACGACCATCTGCCCGCCGACCGGCAGGCCCGCCTCCCTCGCGTTGCGGGCGCGCTTGATCTCCTCGAGGCTCTCGGGGAGGAAGACGTCCGGGATCTTCGAGATCACCCAGGTGATCTTGTCCCACAGCCAGTCGATGACGCTGGTGATGGCGTCGCGCACCGTGCTGAAGACCCCGGTCACCGTGTCGGCGACCGAGGTGAAGACGCCGACCAGCGCGTCCCGGAGCGCGGTCCATCCCATCTGGACGGCCGCGATGGGAGCGAGAAGGAGGTCCTTCACCGCGCCCCAGTTCGAGGCGATCCAGTCGACGACCGATCCGATGGCTCCCTTGATCCAGTTGAAGCCGCTCCCGACCGCGGCCTTGATCTTGTCGAAGTGGGCGATCACGAGACCGATGGGACCGAGCAGGGTGAGGAGCACTTTCTTGATCGTGGTCCAGTTCGAGGTGACCCACTGGACCACGGAGGAGACCGCCGACTTGAGCGCGCCGAAGACGGCGATGGCGACCGCCTTCACCTTGTCGAAGTGCTTGATGATGAGGCCGAACGGGAAGACCAGCGCGAGGAGCCAGTCCGGGGCCTTGCCGAGGAGGTTCTTGAACCAGTCGAAGGCGCCCTTCACGGCTCCGGTCACCGCGTCCCAGTTCTTGACGAGGAGCACGACGCCGGCGATGAGCGCGGCGACGCCGGCGATGATGAGCCCGATGGGGTTCGCGGTCATGGCCGCGTTCCACAGCCACTGCGCGGCGGCCGCCGCCTTGGACGCCACCGTACTCGCCCAGGTCGCCACGGTCCCCGCGACGACGGAGGCGGCGTGGGCGGCCTTGACCGCGATGTCCTTCACCGTGGCCGCCGTCCAGGCCACGGCCGCCTTGACGCCGCCCCACGTGGCGAGCGTGAGCCCCTTGAGGGCCTTACCCGCGTCCATGCTCATGAGGGCGTGAAGCCTTCCGGCCCGGGCGCTCGCGATGACCGCGCGGCCCCAGCCGAGCATCGCGGGGATGCCGCGCGTGACCACGCCGGAGAGCGTGGACATCCCGGAGCGCGCCAGGGGGAGCCACTTGAGGGTGAAGAGGCCCAGCATCCCGGTGACCGTGAGGATGCTTCCGGCGAGGAGCCCGAAGACCCCGACGACGGCGAGCGTCACGCCGATCACCTTGCCCAGGATCGGGTGCGCCTTCGTGAACTCGGTGACGCCCTGGAGCACCTTGGCGAGCCACGCGGCCGCGCCCGAGAGCGCGCCGAGGAGCGGCTGCCCGATGCTGATGGCGAGGTTCTTGACGGAGACCCAGAGGATGTTCACCTGCTCGCTCGCCGCCTCCATCCTCTGCCCGAAGGCGCGCTCCAGCGCCCCGCTGCTTTCGGTCAGTCCCTTCCGCCAGCCCTCGAGGGTGTCGAGGTTGCCTTCGAGGAGGCCGCCCAGCTTGGAGAAGGCCTCCTCGCCCGCGATGGCCTTGAGGACCGCCGCCTTCTGTGCGCCGGTCAGCCCGGCCATACCCCGTTGCATGTCCTTGAGCACGTCGATCATCGGGCGCATCTCGCCTGTCGAGTCGAAGACGGAGACACCCAGGAAGCGGAGCGCCTTGGCTGCGTCGGCCGGGGGCTTGGCCAGGCGCGTCAGGATCATGCGGAACGCGGTGCCGGCCTTGGCCCCCTTGACGCCCTTCGAGGCGAACCCGGCCAGGACCGTCGCGGTCTCCTCGAGGGAGAGGCCCACGGCGGCCGCCGCCGGGCCGGCCTCGCGCATCGCCTCGGTGAGCTGGGGCACCGTCGTGGCGGTGAAGCGCGACGTCTCGAAGAAGACGTCCGCCGCGCGCTCGGCCTGCGCGACGTCGAGCTCGAAGGCGTGCAGGGTGTCGGAGAGGATCTCGACCGCGTCGGCCGGGGCGAGGCCGACGGTCTTGGCCATCTTGAGCGCCGTCTCGGAGAGCGCGTCGAACTGCGGGGTGAGCGCCTCAGCGCCGGAGGAGAGGACCTGGTAGAAGGAGTCGGCGACGTCGGCGGCGGAGATCCCGAGGACCGTCGAGAGCTCCAGCGCGCGCTTGGTCATGTCCTGCTCCATGCGCGCGAAGGCCTCGCCGGTCTGGCCGGTGAGGGTGAGCGTGTTCTTGATGGCCGCCTCGAGGGTGGCGGCAGGCTTGATCACCGCGAAGAGCGCCCCGGCCGCCGCCGCGCCCATGCCGGTGAGCGCGAGGCCCGCGTCGCGGAGCTGGCGAAAGCCCGCCTCGAGCTTGGCGACCTTCTTCTGCGCCTGTTCGGCCTCCTCGCCCAGCTTCTCGATCCCGCCCAGGGCGGCTCGCACGCCGCGCGAAGCCTCGTCCTTGAGGCGCAGCACGATTCCCAGGGCGATGGATTCGGCCATTTACCTCTTCCTTCCCTTCACGCTCCGCGCGATGTCCTTGTTGATGCGCTTGATCTCCTCGATCCACGCCGCCCGCTCCCGGCGCGAGAGGTCCATGCATTCGGCCCGGCTCCAGTGGAAGTGGTAGGCGATCACGGCCACCTCCCGGCGCACCGGATCGAGGCTCCAGTCGAAGCTCAGCAGCGCGGGCAGGAGGCCGCATAGGTGCAAGGCGCTGGCGCGGAGCGCCGCCGTCACTTCCCGAAAAAATCCGAGATGTCCAGCATCGCCTTGAACTTCTTCCCGCAGTCCGGGCACTCCACGTCGATGTCCATCTCGGGGCCGGAGTCGATCTCCTTCAGCTTGAGGATCAGGAAGTCTCGGTCGCTCTTGAACATGTTGGCCGTGACGCCCGCATCGACCTGCCGGCCCTCGAGCGTGCCGAGCTTCGTGATGACCCGTGCGAGAAGCGCGGTGAGCATCTTGGCGGGGTTGTTTCGGAGCTGCGGGTTGAGCATGGCCTCCTGGTCCGCGCCGGTGATCTCCCGCATGGTGACCTCCCGGTGGGTCTGGCCCTTCTCGTCCACGTAGCCCTTGGGGAGCTCGAACGTGTATTCCGTCTTGACCGCGTCGTCTGCCATGGTTCATGTCCTCCGTGGGTCGATGACCCTTAGCTGAAGGCCCCCGGGCGCACCGTGAGTTGCAGGCCCTCGTGCTGCAGCTCGACGCTCTCGACGCCGTTGTCCGAGGAGCTGGCGTCGAACTCCGGCGCGGTGAACTTCGACGGCCAGGCGTCGAGCACGAGCCAGCGCTTGACCTCCTCGCGCGCCTCGTTCTGCTGGATGACCGTGATGGCCTTGCGGTTCCCCTGCGCGCCCTCGCGCTTGACGCGCTGACGCCACTCCCACAGCTCGCTGTCGGCCGTCGAGCCCATCTCCAGCACGATGGGCGCGTAGGAGTTCAGGCCCGCGAGCTTGCGGACCGTCGTGTTGTCCCCGCCCTCGCGGTACTCCCGCACCTCGGTCTCCTCCTCGAGCCCGGAGCAGGTCATGAACCCCGCCCGCCGGATGCCGTCGATCTCCACGAGGAAGTTGTAGCGGGGGAAGGGATCGACTCTCGCGTTCGCCATGGTTTACGTCCTCCTTCCGTCTACACCAGTTCCGTGATGGACCTGCCGCCGTCCCACTGGCCCACGCGGAAGATCACGAACTCGGCGGTCTCCACGATGTTGACGCCGATCACGGTGATCACCTGTCCGGCCTGCCGCACCTCAGGCGGGTTGGTCTCCTCGTCGCACTTGACGAAGAAGGCTTCCTCCTCGCTCTTGCCGAAGAGCGCGCCCTCGAGCCACTGCCGCCGGAGGAACCCCGTGGCCGAGCGGATGATCTTCGCCCAGAGACGCTCGTCGTTCGGCTCGAAGACGGCCCACTGCGTCCCCTCGGCGACGGACTCCTCCACGAACATCAGGAATCGGCGCTTGTGGATGTAGCGGACGTTGGGATTCGACGACATTGTCCGCGCGCCCCAGACGCGGATGCCCCGGCCCGGGAAGACGCGGATGGCGTTCACGCCGGCGGGGTTCAGGAGCTCCTGCTCGCCGTCGGTGACGGGGTACTCGAGGCCCACCGCGCCCCGGACGACCTCGTTGGCCGGCGCCTTGTGGACGCCGCGCTCGGCGTCGCTCCGGGCGTAGACGCCGGCGACGTGGCCCGAGGGCGGGATGGTCTTCGGCGCGTCGGTCAGCGGGTCGTTGATCGTGAGCCAGGGGTAGTAGAGGAAGCCGTAGGAGCTGTCGAAGCCCTCGCGGAACGTCTTCACGTCCTGCGGGCTCTGGCCGAGCGGCGGGTCCACGACGTAGCCGCAGTCCTGCCGGCCCGCGCAGTAGTCGAGGCCCGCCTGGACGATGGCCACGCTCGTCTTTCCGGGGATGACGAGGTTGTTCACGTCGTCCACGGTGTCGAAGGCATGGAGGCCGGTGCGGGCCGCCGCGTCGCCGATGTAGGCCGTGTCCGTGATGTCGCTCGCGCCGTCCGCGCCCCCGGTGAGCGACGCGCCGCTTGCGACCGCCGGTCGGTTGTCGGGCGGGGCGGTCGTGCTGTTCAGGTTCGAGAGCTGGACGTAGTTCGAGCGGCCGTTCACCCGCGTGAGGGCGTAGTTCTTCTTGGCCGGGTCCATGGAGAGGTCGTCCCAGGTCTCGACGACCTCGCCGTCCTCCTTCACGACCAGCTTGAACTCGTTCGCCGGGTCGGCCGTGCCGTCGGCCACGTCCACGGAGAGCGCGTTGCCCCATTCGCCCTCGTTCAGCGCCTGGACGAGCAGCGTGTCGAGGGGCGTCACGCCCTCGCGGTCCTGCAGCGTGACGCTGGCGATGGCCGCCGTGGCGGACGCCACGCGCACCACGTAGCAGCGCCGCCCGCCGTTCAGGAAGAACCCGTTGACGGCGTAGGCCAGGAACGAGTCCCGGCGGTACGATCCGAAGTGCTTCTGGAACTGGGTCCAGTTGGTGATGAGCCTGGGGGCGTTCAGCGCCCCGCGCGAGGCGATCCCGAGGAAAGCGCCGGTCGTGGTGCCCACGCCCTCGATGGGGAACGCGCCCGCGGGGACTTCTTCCACGAAGACCCCGGGCCGCAGATACTCTTTCGCCATGTCGCTTACCTCCTCAGCCTATGTGCCGTTGACAGCCTCGACCTCGACGCGGTGCTCGCGGGCGAGCGGCACGAGCTTCTCCACGCCGACCGGCATCCGCGCCTTCACCGCGAAGGTCAGCGCCCGCTCGAACTCGCGCTCGCGGCTCCGGTCCCGGAACGCGAGGCTCCGGGCGAGGTAGAACCGCCGCCCGCTCGCGCCCGTCAGGACCGGGTGCGCGTCGGCGAACCGCAGGTACTGCCCGAGCAGGAGCCGGTCGTCGCGGCTCGAGGCCGTGTGCCCGCGCACCGTGTAGAAGAGGTCGTAGGGCTGCTCGGGCCAGGCGACCCTCGCCGTTCCGGCCGCGAGGTCCTTCTCGATCTCGAACTCGTTCTCCATCCGGTCGAAGCCACGCCGCACGTCGATGAGCTGCAGCGTCGTCACCGGAAGCGTGAGCTCGACCAGGTCCGGGTCGGGCGTCACCACCCGCACCGGAACGGCCTGGCCGCTCAAGGACACGTTGGCCGGGTCCTCAAGGCCCTGCCTCAGGGCCAGCTCGATCTCGGTGATGACGTTCTCGTCGGGCATCGCTATCCCTTTCCTCCGAGGGTCTCCTCCACCAGCTCCGCCGTGAGACGCTCGGCCGTCTTCCGTTGCCGGAAGTCCAGGTAGGCCGGTTTCACGAAGGGCCGGCCCGGGATGAACAGCTCGGTCGTCTCCGGCTTCAGGTGGAAGCCCCTCGAATGGAGAAAGGCCCTCATCTTGGGGGTGACGGGGACGCGGGTTCCGTCCTCACGCTCGTGGATCGCGGCGATGTCCGTGCCGTCCTCGGCGCGCCGGTGGACGCCCACGAAGACGGCGAGCTCCTCGATGAAGCGCATCCCGACCGAACCCAGGAGATCGCCGTCGTCGATGAGCGGCTTCGAGGACCCCTTCTGCTCGATGGTGAAGCCGTGGAGCGGCTTCATGTCCTTGCCGACGAGGATGCGGGTGCGGATGTCCGAGGCGAGCTCCTCGCCGGCACGGCGCAGTGTCTTCTTGGCGTTCCGGTGAAGGCGCTCGTCGAACTCGCCCATGATGCCCTTGAGCTTGTCCCAGTCGCCGGACTTACCTTCGCCTGCCATCATTCCTCCTTGCGCACCGCGACGCGGGTGAGCAGGAACTTCTCCGCGACCTCGGCGCGGGCCTCGCGGTGGACGACGGTGTAGCGTTCGCCCTGAAAGGTCACGCGCGCGCCGACGTCGAGGGCGAGACCCTTGGCCTCCAGCTCGTCCGTCCGCACGGTCACCCGCCCGTCGATCTCGACCGCCTCGCCGCCGCCGAGGACGAGCCGCTCCTTCTCCAGCTTGACCCGCGCCCGCACGGGAACCGGATCGGTGAAGATCTTCGTGGAAGACGGCTCGTCATAGAGCGGGTCCGTCGACGTGGATGCGGCGTCCACCGACTGCACCAGGACCTCCGTGGAGAGCTCCTCGAAGAACGGAGAGAGGACGTTGTCCCAGGCCTTGTTCACCTCGTCCTTGATGCCCATGCTTCACCTCACACCGCGACCGGATGGACCCACTGCCGGAAGCGGGAGAGCAGCGCGTCCGCCTTGGGCAGGCCCGTGGTCACGACCTTTCCCGATCCCGCCTTGAGGTCGCTCGGGTACTCGAAGTCCACCGAGATCTCGTCGATTCGCACGCGCCGGATGCCGATGGCGTTGCGCGTGCTCGCGCTCGACCCGGCGGCGACGTCCGCCTCGGCCGGGCCGGTGCGCAGGAACTCGATGGCGAGCAGGATGGCCGCTTCGTTCACCTCGGCCGGTACGGTCTCGAATCCGAAGAAGCCGTGCACCTCGACGTTGCGCGCCCCCTTCGGAAACGTCCCGGGGAAGCCCGCGAAGATGCTCGGCCGCGCCCCGTTCAGCCGGATGTAACCGGCATCGGGATAGAGGACGTAGGACTCCGGCGTCAGAAGGAGGTCGTCCACGCGCAGGTCGAGGACCTCGACCACGGGGCGGTCGTCCAGGAAGAGCGATTCGGTCCCGTTGCCGTCGACGCGGTAGGTGGCCTCGCGCTTCAGGAAGTCCCTGCCGGAGAAGACGTCGGCGGTCCGCGTCGCGCGGGCGATGGCCTTCTCCACTTCGGCGTCAGGCGCCGCCTCGGCCGTCACGCCACGGTCGCGGATCTCCTGGAGCGTGCAGTAGGCGCTCATGCGCCACCCCCGAGCAGCTCATCCCACTGCCGGCCCAGTTCCTGGGCCTGGCGGCGTGTCAGCTCCGTCGTATCCGTGTCGGCCTTGGCCTCGGCGTAGTCTGCCCGCGTGCTGATGAATTCGATGATCGCCTGGGTCCCGTCCGGGCTCGTGCGCCAGTGCGCGCCGGGTTTCCCCGCGAACTTCGGCGTCCCCTGATTGACCGATGTGAGGAAGAGCGCCATGGCCTGCTACCCGTTCGGATCGAGTTCGGAAGCCGCCCGCGCGACGCTGGACAGCCGGACTTCATCGATGGCCCCCGCGTACCAGCGCAGACCCGGCCCGGTCCAGAAGACGCCGAGGAAGAGCGGCTCCGAGTTGACGTCCACGGAGGAGGGCGAAAGGACGCGGTCCTTGTCGAGTACGCCGTCCACGTACAGGGCCAGCCGCGAGCCGTCGAAGGTGAGCGCGACGTGCTGCCAGACCCCGTGCTCCAGCTTCGCCTGCGACGTGATCTGTTCGCGCTCGCCCGCGATCCAGATCGCCCCCACAGCTCGGGGAACCGGGTTCTTGAGAATCCGCAGCTCGTAGGAGTCGCGCTTGGCGAGAACGGTGCCGGCCCCGGAGATGTCCGTGCCGGGCCTGATCCAGGCCTCCAGCGTCAGCGCCGACGAGAGCCGCAGACTCGGCGAGTCCGGGACTCGGACCCGGTCGTTCACGCCGTCGAAGTGGAGCCCTCGGCCGTATCGCCCCGCGCCCCACGAGGCGCCTTCGATCTGTCCGTCGTTGTTGTAGAGCGTCGCGTCGTCGAGGACGTCCCCCGTCCCCGCGTCCATCTTGAAAAGGAGGACCGTCGAGGCGTCAGGCTGGTAGCCTCCCGCGGCCGCATGGAGAGGCCTTCGCCGCGCGGCTCTGCCGAATACCCCCGGTGCGAACAGGGAGAAGGCTCTGCTCATCAATCCAGCCCCGTGACAAACACGCCCCCGGCGGTGTCGCGCGCCAGGAAGTCCAGGCGCATCACACCCGCCGCCACGGAGACCTCGAGCCGGTCACCCCCGCGGATGAATCCGCGCTGGCCCGGTGTCGAGAGCTTCGTCGCGGCATCCGCGTCGTCGGCCGCCGAGTCGACCCAGAAGACGTCTTCCTCGGAGAAGATGCGCAGGTGCTTCTTGGGGGAACCGAACGTGGTGCTGTTCGTCGCGGCGGCGTAGACCGTCGAGACCGTAAGTTCCCGATGCTCCCTCGCGCCGCCGGAGACCATGGCCAGGAGGCCCTCGATCCGGTCGAAGGCGAGTTGAAGCAGGTCCTCGGGGGCGCGCGCGGGCATCGATCACTTCCTCCGAAACCACATGCGAAGCGCGTCGTCTTCCTTCCGCACCTCCGGCTCGGCGAAGCCCGCCGTCATGAGGAGCCGCCGCAGTCCTTCCTCCCCGAAGGCGTAAAGACGCCCCTCCTCGATGGAGGTCTCCCCGTCCGAGGCGGCGACCGCGACGTAGACGACCCCGCGCGGAGCGAGCGCGTCCTTCACGGCCGCGATGACCTTCGCGGGCTCGGGAACCTCCTCGAGCACGCCCTCCAGAAGGACGAAGTCGAACGGGCCCGGTAGCGGAGCATCGATGTCCGCCCGCAGGACGTGAAGCGCCACGGCCTGGGTGTATGCGGCGGCGTTCGCGCTCGGCTCGACGCCGGTCACGGTCCACCCGTACTTCTCGAACTCGCGCAGACGGAAGCCGAGGCCGCAGCCCAGATCGAGGACGCGCTTGCCGAATGCGTTGAGCGGGGCGTCCTTCCCCGCGACCAAGCGGTGGTAGCCGCGCATCGCTTCCACTGCGCTGCGGGATTCCTCCCGGATCGCGGCGGCGTGGTTGCGCGTGAGCGCGCCGGCGAAGCGGGCGTCGCGGCGCGCGAGGACCTCGCCGACGGAGGGCCTGGGGTTGCGGAAGGCCACATGGCAGTCGCCGCATCGGCAGACCTGCGGGTCGGCCTCGGTCGGCTCGCCGTGACCCGCGCAGACGGGACAGCGCACGCGGCGGCGCGCCTTGGCCTTGGGCTTCTCCTCGGTCGTCTCCGACGCCTCCGGCTCAGCCGGTCCCTTCTCGATCTTGTCCGTCATGCGTCACGCTCCTTACGAACCGACGGAGATGCTCTCCGCGATGGCGACCGCGTCGGCCTCCTCGAACGTAGCGTCCACCCGGCTCGTGAAGGCGTACTGCCGCATGCGCGCGAAGATGTTCTTGTCCCGCTCCAGGCTCATCTGCCGGTGGATGCCGGTGATGAGGTTCTTCCGCAGCGTGAGGATCGCGAAGCTGAGGTCGGTGAAGGGCGTCCCGCCGATGGTCGCCGACAGGTTCGAGGGGATCATCGGCACCCGCGTGAGCGGAATGCCCGCGTAGGTCGCCGGGCTCTCCGTCAGCAGGAACTTGTCCCCGGCCGGCGTGGGCCGCTGCCCGAGGATCTTCTTGTAGGCGTGCTCGAACTTCGGGCTCACGTAGTATCGGAGATCCGCGTAGTCCCGCAGGTACTTCTCGGGCATGAGGTCGAGGAGCTTGCCCAGGATGTCGACCACGATCCCGCCGCCCTGGTGGTCGTAGACGTGGCCGCCTGCGACCGCGAGCTTGCGCCAGCCGTCCGTGAGGGCGAGGAACGTGTCGGTCGAGGCCGTGTCGCCCATGATGTAGAGCTCCTCGTGGTCCATCGCGATCTGCGTGGCGAAGAGCTTGATGATCGAGTCCTCGAGGTTGTCGCCCTCGATGTTGTCCTCGAAGACGTCGTAGGTGATCTCGAACGGCGTCATGATCTCGACCGTGTCGAGGACGGTCTTCGAGAAGGTGGGCTTCTGCCGCACCCCGGGGTCGGTGCCCTCGGCCGCCGGGACGCTCGCCCGCTGCCCGATCCCGATCTTGTTGATCTCGCGCTTCTTGGCCTTCATCGGGATCATGCGCGCGTCCTTCGCCATCACCGAGAGGTCGTGGAGGAAGGTGATGAACTTCTCCGACTGCTCGGGATTGAGGTCGCCTCCGCCCGCGATGAGGTCCGCCGTCTCCAGCGCCTTCTGCAAGAGCTCGTTCTGATTCATGGCTCGTGGCCTCCTTTCGGTTTCCATGGTTAGATGAGTCCCTTCCAGACGGACTTGGAGTCCCCTTCGCCGGGGAGGCTCTCCTGTCCGTCCAGGGACGTGCGCACGCCCGGCGCCTTTTCCAGGGCGTCCAGGCGCTTCGCCAGGTTGTCGACCGTCTCGGGGAGGCCCGGCTTCTTCTCGCCGTCCTTGCCCGGCGCGATGCCGAGCGTCTTGGCGATCCGCGCGACCGTGCCCTCGATCTCGGCGAGCTTGTCCGGGGGGGGTTCGCCCTCGGAGGCCTTCTTCTCGTTGGGGGCGGCGTTGTCGACCTCGTCGATGAAGCCCTTGAGCTCCTCGAGGAGCTTCTTGAGGCGCGCGAGGCGCGAGGTCGAGATCTTCCGGCCGGCCTTCTCGACGTCGGACGGCGGCGAGGGAGCGCCGTTCGGGGCCGCGCTCGACTCGTCCTTCGCGCCTTCTTGCTTGCGGGCCGAAGGCGCCGCATCGCCCGCGCCCGCGACGAGCGCGCGGATCTGGGCGAGCATCCGCTTGCGCCCCTCGTCCGCCTCGCCGGCGATCAGCTGGTCCACCAGTTCCAGGTGGGCGGTCCGTTCCTTCACCACCTGCCCGGGCGGTGATTCGCTTTTGGAGATCGAGGCGCCGCCTTCGGGATCGCCCGTCGCCTCCAGCAGTTCCTCCTCGACCACGACGTCGTCTTTCATGTCTGAACCTCCTTGGGGCTCGCGCCCCGGCTTTGTCTCGATCCTTCCCCCGGCCTTCTCGAACTCGGCGAGCGCCTTCTCGACGTACCACCGGATCGCGCGCGCCTTGGGATTGGCCGGGACGGCGACGAGGGACACCTCGACCAGGCGCATCTTGAGGATGAGCCGGGCGAACTTCTTGAGCCGCTCCACCCACTCCTTGCGGGCCTCGAGGATCTTGCCGCGCACGGAGAACTTGTTGAGCACGCCCTCTTGGACCTGCTGCCAAATCTCGGGCGCCGTCTTCGAGATCAGGATCTTGAGGAAGAGCCCGCCGGGCCGCGCCTGGGACTCGAGCACCTTCCCGATGGCCTCGTCCGGGTTGTGGTTGTGGAGGACCGTCGAGTTCTCCAGGAGGTCCTTCGCCGAGGCGCTGATCGCCTCCTCGGTGATGATGTCCTCCTGCATGTCGAAGTCGGTCGTCGCCGCGTAGCCCTCGACGATCCAGCGGCCCTTCTGCTCGTAGGCCTTCGTGATCTCGAAGGGGCACTCGAAGTTCACCGGGCGCATGCGAGCTCCTCCCCGATGAACTCGATGTCGTCCGACTTCTGGATGTCGAACGACGCCACGAACAGGCGATTGCGCTTGGCCCAGAGGCCCTGGTTCCTGGCCTCGAGGAACTTCATCTTGAAGAGCCGGCCCACGCGGGCGAACGCCCGCCGCGCGCGGGCCGAGTCGGTGTAGGCGATCAGGAAATCGCCCTTGAGCTTGGTCACCGTCTGCGCGATGTCCTCCGGCGGGATGCCCTCGTCCGTTCCCCACTCGCCCACGTAGGGCGGGTCGAGGAAGAAGAGGGTGCCCGCGCCGCCGCTATCGCGGACCGTGTCCTTCCAGTCCTTCCGGGCGATCCGCGCGCCCTTGAGCTTCTCGTGGAAGCGCCAGAGCTCCTCGAGGTCGTAGGTGTGGCCGTCGTGGATGGTGGAGTACCCGCTCATCTGCGGCCGGCCGCCCCAGGCGCACAGCCGCCCGTAGACGAGCCGCCAGAATCGCTCGCTGTCCGATTGGGGCTCGCACTCCTTGGCCCGCTTGTACCCCGTGCGCGAGACCGTCCACGAGAACCGCTTCAAGGCCTCGAAACTCTGCGGCGTCAGGCGCTGGATGTACTTGAGCGCGAAGACCACCTCGGAATCGGCGTCCGCGAGGACGGACTCCTCGGCCGGTTCCTTGGCGAAGAAGAGCGCTGCGCTCCCGCAGAAGGGCTCCACATAGCGCTTGTGCTCGGGCAGACGCTTCGAGAGGGCCGCGGCGTACTTGGCCGATCCGCCCCACTGGTTGAAGGGGACGAGCTTGCGCTTCTCGATTTCGTCATCGGAGAGAGCGCCCTTGCCCAGCCCGAGATCGAGTCCCCCGTCCCGTAGCGACTCGACCAGCGCGTCACGCACCTTGCGGCGTGCGGCGTCGTCCTCGAGGGCCCAGTACTGGAGCGATTCTGGAATCGTGGCGCGTAGCGCGCCGGGTAGTGCCGAGAACCCGGCGGAAGGCACCCATCCCTGGGCGACCGCTTCCTCGCCGAGCACGAACGGGAGCTGCTCGTCGGGCCGGGCGAACAGCCAGCGTTCGTCCTGCCCGTCCGACGGCGGCAGCCGGCGGAAGAGGTGCCGGCCTTGAAGTCCTCCGTCCTCCTGATCGGAGACCAGGAAGTACTCGTGGAACCCGTCCCGCTGGGCGCCGTACTCGAGGACGCCGGCGTCCACGATCCGAAGGACGCCGGGGAAGTTCGCGGTCGCGCCAGGCTCCGGGGGTTGACCATCCTCCGGCCCCTCGATCACTCCCTCGAACTCCAGCCACTCCGCCCCGTGAGGCTCCTTGGGGAAGGCGAGGTCCTGTCCGTCCGGGTCCCGGAACTCCCCGGTCTCCCAATCGATGCGGGAGACTTCCTGGGAAGCGACAGTCGCGGCCTCCTCGACGGTGGTCACGGGGGCCGGCAGCGCGTCCGGCAATCCGGTGGCGAGCGTCCAGCCCAGCAGTTCCTCCCCGCCGGGTGCCTCGAACCGCAGATCGGCGTGGACGGAGCGCCCGCGGAAGTGCTCCTGGACCACGTAGCGGTGCGTCGCGTCCTCCGAAGGCAGGCGCATGTAGGGGTCGGCCTGCTTGTCGACGCCGGACCCGTTGGCCTTGGCCGCGTAGAGGTGCTCGCGCTGGTGGGCATCGCGCGAGCCGAAGCCGCTCGTCTGGGTGTAGGCCACCCGGTAGCGCTTCATGGTTCGCTTGTGCCGGGACAGCTCTCGCGCGTAGGGGACGGCCTCGTTGGAGCTGGTCGAGATGAAGATGTGCCGGCAGCCGTTGCAGAGCTTCTCCAGGATCGGCGGGATGTCCTCGGGACCGAGGTTCTCCTCCTCCCAGGCGCGGCCGAGGAGGACGGAGTTCATGATCTTGTAGGTCTGGAAGTAGTGGACGTAGCCCTTGTCGCGCTTGAAGAAGGGCGGGTCGAAGTAGACGACGTCCGCACGCGGGTAGCGCATCCCCTTCGCGTTCTCGTTCGTGATCTCGCCCTTGCCCGAAACCTCCGACGCGAAATCGCTCACTTCCTTGGCCGCCCGGACGACCACGTCCCGCACCTTGGGAAGCGACTCGTAGCGCCGCGTCGAGTAGCCGGAGATGGAGTCGGAGTAGAGGGTCTGGAGCACGCGGCTCGCGACCGCTTTGACCGCCCATCCCTTGGGGCCGGACGATTCCCGCGCACGCTTGGCGAGGCCGTCCAGGTAGAGGCGGATCGGCCGGGGCCTCGGGTAGACGCCCGCCCACCCGGTGGTGAGCCAGCCCTCGTGAAGCGGCGCGTCGACGAGCTTCTGGACGTCCTCCTCGGAGAGGGGCCTCCCCTCGAAGACGCCCTTCGAGTACCAGTAGGGCACGACGGACAGGTCGTTCCCCTTGACCCGGTAGCCGCGCCGAGCGGCCTCGATGAGCACGGCCGAACAGCCGCACATCGGGTCGAAGGCGGTCTTCCCGTCCTCGGGGAACTTCCCGACGATGTACTTGGCCAGCCGGCGCTTGTTGCCGACGTAGTTGGCCTTCTCCATCGGCTCGGCTTCGCCGCGCATCTGTAGCTCTTCCGCGATCACTGGACGCACTCGCCCTCCGGGGGACACAGCGTCCCCAACGGGTAAAGGCCCCGGCGGCCGAGGAATGGGGACAAGAACCGGAAGGGGGGTCAGCGGTTCAGGACCACGACCGAGCGGCAGTTCCCGTGGAGCGGCGGCATGGCCACGCCGCTGGCCTCCAGCCACTCGCTGGACTTGCCGGCGAGATAGGAGCGACGCCCGCCACGCTCGATGAAGAAGTCACCCCGAGATTCGTCGAAGGTCGGCCAAGGCGCGATGCTCTCGATGGCGCTCGGGGGCCCGTCCAGGGCCTGGCGGACGACCTGCATGACGCGGGGGACGGAGAAGACGCGGCCGTTGAGGTCTCGGCAGATCCGGGAGGTGCGCTCGTCCATCACCGCGCGGAAGACGTACTCCTCGACGCCGGCTTCCTCGAGGGAGAACATGCCGCCCCAGTTGTGGGCGCGGTTGACGCTCGCCGCCGATACGCGGTTGTAGAGTTCGAGCTTGCCAGGGGCCTCCTTGGTACCGGCCATGAGGTCCCGCAGGCGCTTCCCGATGGCCTTGCGGCCCAGGCCCTCATCGAGCCCGCGGACGATGGTGTCGCGGAAGCTGTCGCGGGCGTGCTCGGGGAAGACCTTCCCAATCCAGAAGCGGTCGTGGCGGACGAGCCAGTCCACGGCCTCCTGGCGGGGCTTGTCGAAGAGCGTCTGGATCGTGCGCCCGACCCCACGGATCGCCTGGCCGGCCTTGAAGGCTCGCTCGAGGTAGCGGCGCGTCGCCGGCTCCAGCTCCGCCGCGAGTTCCGGCCCGAGGATGCGCTCCGCCTCGGCGAGGACGGTGCGAAGTTCGCGTTCGAAGTTCAGCGACTCAACGGCGTCGATTCTTCCGTCAAGAACCGCGCGGAGCGCCTTCTCGTAGAGGCGCTGGAACCGTGCGACGTCGTCCTCGGGGCCCTTCCGCAGGCGAATGTCGCCCACGACCTCGGCGATGAGGCCATTCGCCTCGCGGAGTTCCGCCGTCGTCATCGCCGCGACGCCCGTCATCATCGCCCGTTCCCTCCGGCTTGGGACAGGGACGGGACCTCCCCTTCGGACTCCGCCGGCGGTTCCTCAGCGCGCTTGCGGATCTCCTCGCGGATCACGTCCTGCAGCGTGAGGAGCGAATCGATGAGCGCCTTGCCCGTGTCCGCCGGCATCATCGGTGGCCGGACGCCGCCCTGCGCGAGCGTGTCGAGCGAGAGTGGACCCATCGCGGTCATCATGAACGGCACGTCCGCACCGGGGTGTTCGAGCGGCTTCTGGCCCATCTCGCGGCGGCCCTCGTTGATCGTGAGCACGCCGAGCTTCACGAGCTTCTGGATGATCTCCGCCACCTTCGCCTCGTCGGTGACGTCGATCTCCTTGAAGCGCAGCTCCCAGTCTTCGATCCCGAAGCCGCGCTTCACGAGGAAGTTGTTGATCCGGTACTCGAGGCGCGTCTGTTTCGGCTCGATGACGTGGTACTTGAAGATCTCCTGCTGGGTCTCGCCCTCACCGGCGCCGCCGAGCCCGCCCTTCTCCGCGAGGCCGATCAGCCGCCCCGGCACGCCGTGGGCCACGCGGATCTCCTCGGCGTTGTCCGCGCGGAACATGCGGAACGAGGCGTCCTTGATGTCGACCGCGAGCGGCTTGATCTCGATGTCGACTTGCTCGCCCTCGTCCTGGACGACCTCGAGGATGAGCGTCTTGTGGGCGCTCCCCTTGATGTGCGTGCGGAAGTACTCCTCGATCCGCTTGCGCGTGCCGCGGGCCAGCTCGCCGCCCTTGACGATGATCGCGTACTGCGGGACGGCGTTGTTCTCGAAGAAAGTGATGTTGAAGTCGCCCGCCTTCTTGTTGCCGACGAGCGCGCGGAGAGCGGGCAGGAAGTCCGGCAGACCGTAGTAGCTCGAACGCGGATGGTAGTTCTTGAGGTGGATGACCTCGTTGAGGAGGCGGCGCTTCTCGGGAGGCTTGTCCTTGTCGCGCGGGTCGTAGGAGTCCGGGTCCTTCGGGTCGCTGCCGAAGTTGCGGAAGTAGACCATCCGGTTGTCGCGCTGCTGGACAAAGCCCTTCTTGTCCTTGCGGACTCGCATCGTGACGGCGGGGACGTGATAGATCGCCGTGGGCCGGCCCGCGCCGAAGCGGTTCCGCACGACCTCGAAGTAGCCGTTGCCGAGGGCCTCGAAGTCCGTGAGGACGTTCTCGAGGATCTCGCCCCACGTCATCTCGTCGTTGGGGTGGTTGAAGAACTCCTTGAGGATCTGCTTGTTCTCGGGCTTCGGTTCCTTCACGCCCTCCGGCGCGACGAAGTCGAACCCGAGACCGGCCGTCGAGATCGCCTTGGACTTCACGCAGCGGTAGTGCCACGTGTTGATCTCGAGGAAGACGCAGAGGGCGTCGAGGTTGTAGGGCGGCTCCTTGGCCCCCGTCTTGTTGTAGTCCCAGGTGTCCTCGGGGAGCTGGGTCGAGCGGCCCACGGCGTCGACCGCGCCTTCCTCCGCGCCCAGGATGTGTGCCTTGACGATGTTCGCCATTCGCTCCGCGCCTGTGGTTCTCGTAGGGGGCGACCCCGGCGCGGGCGTACCTCGACCGGCCGGGGTTCACCCCCAGAGGCCAAAGGCCCCGGGAAATGGAGGAATGGGGACAGGACTTCGGGGGGAAGTGACGGAGAGGCTACGCGCGCTGGTAGGCCCGGAAGAGCACGTCCGACACGATGGCGTCGTGCCGGGCGCGACTCGGCCCAAGAGCTTTCGTCAACGCGCGTGCGGCCCGAACGCGATGATGCTCATTCCAATTAGCGTGACCGCCGCACCGACAAGATCCCAGCGGTCGGGCCGGACACCGTCGATCCACCAGAGCCAGAAGACGGCTACTGATACGTACACGCCGCCGTAGGCCGCGTAGGTTCGACCGGCGGCCGTGGGATGCAGGCTGAGCAGCCAGGCGAAAAGCGCCAGGCTGACCGCGCCCGGTGCCAGAAGCCAAGCGGACTTGCCGTGCCTCAGCCAGAGGTACGGAAGGTAGCAGCCGGCGATCTCTGCGACGGCCGTCAGGACAAACAGGCAAAGCGTCTTCATCACAAGCATACCTGCCTCCGTCCTCAGAGTCGCGCCAGCAGATCCTTGACCTTGTCCCGGATCAGACCCCGGACCCTGCGAAAGTCCTCGGGCTCCATCTCCTTCGGATCGGGGATCTCCCACTCCTCGCGGAGCTTCGCCGGAACGAACGGGCAGGCGTCACCACACCCCATCGAGACGACCGCGTCGTACCCGCCTTGCGGGATCGCGGAGAGCGCCTTCGACCGGTGGGTCGAGAGGTCGTAGCTGATCTCCTTCATGCTCTCGATGGCGCACGGGTTGACCCGCCCGGAGGGTTTCGACCCAGCACTGTGAACATCGACCTGCTCGCCCCCGAGCATGCGGGCAAAGGCCTCGGCCATCTGACTGCGATTCGAGTTCTCGACGCACACGAACAGTACCCGCTTCACTGTACGTCCCTTTTCGGCTTTGCTGCTCATGCCTGCCCCGCTTCCACATCAACAAGCGATGTCGCCACGACGAAGTACTTCCGCTGAAACCAGAGCGCTACGTGCACGAGCCCGATGAGCACGGGGACCTCGACAAGAGGACCGATGACCGCCGCGAAGGCGACGCCGGAGTTGATGCCAAAGACCGCGACCGCCACCGCGATGGCCAGTTCGAAGTTGTTGCTCGCCGCCGTGAACGACAACGTTGTGGTCTTCGAGTAGTCCGCCCCGATCTTGCGGCCCATCCAGAAGGACACCAGAAACATCACGACAAAGTAGATCAGGAGCGGCACGGCGATCCGGACGACGTCCAAGGGGATCTTCACGATTAACTCGCCCTTCAAGCTGAACATCACCAGGATCGTGAAGAGCAAGGCGACGAGCGTGATGGGGCTGATCCTAGGGATGAACGACTTCTCGTACCAGGTCTTGCCCTTGGCCTTCACCAGGACGAAGCGCGTGATCATGCCGGCGAGGAACGGAATCCCCAGGTAGATGAAGACGCTCTCCGCGATCTGCCCCATGCTGACCTCGACGACGCTTCCGCTGAGGCCAAACAGCGGTGGAAGGACTGTGATGAAGACATAGGCGTAGACGCTGTAGAAGAGCACCTGGAACACGCTGTTGAACGCGACCAGACCGGCCGCGTACTCGGTGTCCCCCTTGGCGAGTTCGTTCCACACGATGACCATCGCGATGCAGCGCGCCAGTCCGATCATTATCAGGCCGACCATGTACTCTGGGTAGCCATGCAGGAAGAGGATCGCCAGGAAGAACATCAGCATCGGGCCGATGATCCAGTTCTGCACCAGCGAGAGCCCCAGGACCCTCCAGTTGCGGAACACGTCGCCCAGTTCCTCGTACCTCACCTTCGCAAGCGGCGGGTACATCATCAGGATCAGGCCGATGGCGATTGGGATGTTGGTCGTCCCGACTTGAAACCGGTTGATGAACGCCTCCACCGCCGGGTTCGCCCATCCCACGCCGACACCGACAGCCATCGCGAGGAAGATCCACAGGGTCAGGTACCGATCGAGAAAGGAGAGGCGCCCGGCGACGCCGCGTACGGCGGGGGATGCTCTCGGCGTAGAAGCAGCTTCGCTGTGGTTCATCGTGTTCTTGCTCCCTTCGGTGTGCAGCAGCCGCCCTTTTCGCGCAGGCGCCGCGCTCGAGTCGCGTCCTCTCTGAGCTCGGGGACTTCGCCAAAGCAGGTTCCGACGCACTCGAGCAGCTTCCGGTGGAACTGCGTGGTCGTCGCGGTTAGCGAGTAGAAGCACCACCGGCCGTCCTTGCGGCAGTCCACCAGACCTGCCTCACGGAGGTACCGCAGGTGCCGCGATGCTGTCGGTTGCGGGACCTGCAGGACTTCAACGAGATCTCCCACGCACGTTTCCTCGCCACGGAGCAGATGCAGAATGCGCAGGCGAGTCGGATCGCTGAATGCGCGGAACATTAGGTTGATGGATTCGGTCTTCATATTCGCCTATGCGAATATATCTGACTCCACCACTGGTGTCAAAGGCGTATTACGGGGTCCAGTTCAGGAAGGTCGCCGCGGGCCAGCCTCCCCGAACAGCACGTCCGAGACGAGGGCGTCGTGCCGAGCGCGGATGACGGCACCGTCGTACTCGACTCGGCCCGTGTAGAAGCGGTTCCGCAGCATGCCCCGGATCGTGGAAGGCCGCCACGCACCGCCGTTGCGCGTCGGGGCGTTCTCGTCGCGCAGGGCCTTGGCGATGGCGGGCAGGCTCCGGCCCTCAGCCGCCCAGCGGAAGAGGCGCTCGACCACCACCGCCTCCTCGGGTACGACGGCAATGGTCCCGTCGTCCGTCCGGCGGTAGCCGTAGGGAACCCAGCCCCCGGTGTAGCCGCCCTCGGCGGCCTTCCGGCGCTTGCCCTTCGAGAGGCGCTCGTAGATCACGCGGCCCTCGAACTCGGCGAGCGACGCCATGATGTTGCGGAAGAGCTCGCCGGTCGGTGTCGAGGTGTCCACGCCCTCGCGGAGGAAGACCGTGTCCACCCCGGCGGCGCGGAGCGCCCGGTCGATCTCGATCACGTCCCGCACGGACCGCCCGGCGCGGTCGATGGAGGGGAAGACCGCCACGTCGAACTTGCGCGCCTTCGCGTCGGCCAGGAGCCGGTCCATGGCGGGCCGGTCCTTCCTGTAGCCGGAGACGCCTTCCTCCCGGTGGAGGTCGACCAGCGTCCAGCCCTTGTACTCGACGAACCGCCGGACCTCCTGCTCCTGCGCGCCCAGGCTGTAGCCGTTCTTGGCGGCCCGCTCCTGCGAGACGCGCACGTAGCCGGCGACTCTCCGCGTTCCGTCCATCATCGGCGAACATCCTCCAAGTTGGCCTCAAAGACGAGCTTGCCGTCCGCGCCGTAGATCTCGATCCGAGCCTCCGGGTTCTCCCGGCCGGCGCGCAGGACCGCCTGGGCCGCGCGCATGGCGGTGAGCCGCCCGTAGGCCTCGTACTTCGCCTCCTGGTGGTCGGTGAAGATCGTCGGGTTCTGCGCCATCGTGAGCCCGCCCTTGAACTGGAGCTCCAGGCCGCGCAGCGACGTCTCGAAGAGGACGTCGCCCATCTCGCTCTCCGGCGTGGGGTCGACCACCACCCAGAACTTGTCGTCCGGCCCGTAGCGCATCAGCGCACCTCCACGTATTCCATGCAGAGCCGCAGGACCTCGTCGTAGGACCCGGCACGGAAGGCCCGTTGCACGAACTCCGAGGCGCGTTCGGCCTGGCCGGCGCGGCGTAGTGCCTCGCGCACCCGTCCGATGATGGCGAAGACGTTCCCGTCCGTGCCCACGAGCTTGCAGACGGGCTTCGCGCGCTCGCGTGAGGGGGCCACGTCGGAGTCCGCCCCTGGGTCTTCGACAAAGACCGCGCGCAGCCATTCGAAGCGGCCCGATAGCTCGTTGATCCGCGCCTGCGCGTCGGCGAGGTCGCGGCTTCCTTCGAGGACTTTCAGGATCTCCAGCCGCCCGGCCACGACGTCGGCGACCTTCGCCTTGGCGTAGGTCTCCTCGACGAGGCGCGGGTCCACCCGGACGGGCCGCGCCTCGCGGTCCACCGTGAGGAAGTCCTCCATGGCGTTCCGCAGCCCGAGCCGGAACGTGAGCCGCCGGCCCCGGACGCCGAGCGTCGGGCAGGCCTTGCCGTCCTGGTCGATGAAGTGGGATCGCTCCGTGACCGCGAGGCCGAGATCCTGGACGCCGTTCTCGAAGGACCGGACCAGGACCGGCAGCCAGCGCGCCGTCACGACCATCGCCAGCGCCGTTTCCTCCTGGGAGGCGAACTCCATCAAGGCTTCGGTCTCCTTTCCGTTCAGCTGTAAGCGCCCGTTCTTCAACGGGTTACGCCACGACACATGAGGGCGGGACTCGCGCGGGAAAGCAAGTCGTTCCCGCGTCGGGGCGGAAGTTCCTGAACAGCGCCCTTTCAGACGGGGCGCGTTTTGTTTCGAGGGTAGCCGGGTCCGGCGGGGGGCCGCGTTTCTAACGGTTCCGCGGGTAAGGGTTCCGCCGTGGCGCGCCCCGGGGCCGCCCGGGGCCGCGACGCCGTAAGCCTTTGACCCGTTGGGCCTTCCGTGGCGGCCCAGCCGTGGCGTCAAAGACGCCACGTATGGCCCTGTCTCGAACACTCCGACCTCAGAGGCCGGCCGGCCCAAGCTCCCCGCTACTGTTCGCCGACTCCTGCCCGCACAGTCGGCAACGCTCCTTCTTCCCGTAGAGAAAACGACTCCCAACTACATGGACCTCATGTGTGCGTGGGTGTAGGAGACCTTGCCGTAACGCTCCCATCCGACCCATGACAGGAGCGCACCCACGTCGATCCGGTAGACGGGGACGCCCAAGCGCAACGCCTCCGCGATCTCCTCCGCCATGCCCTCGCTCACGTCGTCGGCGCAGACCCACATCTCGTCCGCGCCGCGCAGGAGCGCGAGGCCGTGTTCGAGCGCGAGGTCCCGTTCGGTCGCCTCGTCGATGTAGGCGGGGAGCAGCAGGTGCGGGGCGAGCGGAACGTAGTCGCGCTTGACCGCCGCGCAGATGCGCCGGACGCGCTCGCGGTTGGCGGCGATGTCGCCCCGGAACGGATGGCAGATGTAGACGACCTTCGTCATACGATGCTCGCCGAGACCTTCTGTCGAGTGCGACGCCGATCCTTGCCCACGCCCGCCGCGTGGACCGCGAGCGCCAGCGCCCAGAACTTGTCCGCGTGGTGCCGCTCGTTCTTCTCCGTATCGAATCGCGCGTAGCCCGCCTCCGTCGGCGTCTTCTTGATCGAGTGGATCTGCGCGGTGAGATCGCGGGTGCGCGGGATGGCGACGGCCTCGCTCTCGAAGGCGATCTTGAGGTTGACCGCGAGGCTTTCCTTGACCTGGCCCACCAGCGCGACGCCCTCGACGCGCGAGCGGTACTCGGTGCGCATGTTCTCAGCGAGGTTCATGCCGATCCCGTGCCGGTCGATGCAGAGACGCCGGATGCGCGGCGAGGCCTTGAGCAGTTCCCGCAGGAACGCTTCCTGCGCCTGGAAGCGCGAACGGTCGAACGACTTCCCCATGCGGTAGGTGACCCGCTTGGCGGTCTTCTCCAGGACGATGAGCTCCGAGGTGTTTCGCGTGCGGCCCACGTCGAACCCGGCGAAGAGGTCGCCCTCGGTTCTCTTGAGGAGCGAGTCGATGGTGTCGCAGGTGTCGAGGTCGTCCTGGCAGCAGGCGAAGATGAGGTCGTAGGGGAAGAAGGTCTGGCTCTCGTCGTTGAACGAGAGCTCGTACTCCTGCCGGAAGTCGTCGCGCTCCATCGTGTGGAAGATGTCGACGAGCGTGGGCTGGCCGAAGGCGTGGACCCGCTCGGCGGTCTCCATGCTCTCGGCCTCCACCTTCGCCCGGGCGACGTCGGTGCAGAACTCCGGGCAGGCCCACCACGGAACCGACTGCCGGGTGAACATCGGGTACTTGCGGCGCTCCTGCTTCATGATCTCGTGGAAGAGGTCGCCGACCATGAGCGGCGTCGAGCCGATGGTGAGCTGGCCATTGCCGCGCGAGACGATGGGCACGGCCGCGACGTAGATCGCGCGCTGCTTGTGGCCGTAGTGCGCGAACTCGTCGAGGAAGACGTCGGCCTTGTGCTTCCCGCGCGGGTCCTTGCAGGGGTGCGAGATGAGCCGGGAGCGGTAGCGGCCCGACGGGTCTTCGAACTCGATGGAGGTCTTGTTGTCGACGACCTTCTTCTTCTGCCACTTCAGCGGCAGCGAGTGGTAGAGCAGGTTGGCGTACCGGATCTTCTCGACCGCCTCCTCGAGGTTCATGGAGACGAAGATGGCGGTGTAGTCGCGCCGCAGGTGCGCCTTGGCCAGGGCCTCGGCCGCGCAGACGAACGAGAACCCCACGCCGCGCGCTTTCTCGCGGGCGCGGAACTTCGAGGTGTCCCGGAGGTGGTCGAGCTGGTAGCCGGTGAGGCGCGTGGGCCTCTCGTCGACGTCGGTCAGGGCCTGGAGGAAGCCCTCACTCGTCGCCAGCCACCGGCTCAGATCCTCCGGCGTCGGGTTTTCCTTCGTCACGATCCGCATGGGCGTTCCTGTACCTCTCGGAAATCTCGTTGAGCGTGATGTCCGTCTTCACGGCGACCAGCGTGTGCGGCCTGGGCTTGTAGTCGCCCTTCTCCTCGGCGATGAGGCGCATGAGCTCCCGCACCTCCGACATGAGCGCCTTGGCATCCGAGGCGGTCTTGGCGCGGATGCTCGGGAACATCTCCTTGATCTTGGCGACCGCGAGACGGGCGAGTTCCTCGTAGGTCTTGAGCCGCTCCTCCTTGAGCATGAGGCCGTACTGAAGCTCGGTCTCGGACAGTTCCCGCCAGGCCTTCTCCAGCTCCGGCTTCCAGCCCGCGGTCTTCCGGCCCTTGGCGTCGACGCACCCGTTCTCCCAGCGCGAGACGGTCCTCTCGGAGACGCCGACCTCGCGGGAGATCTCGGCGATGGTCTTCCGCTCCAGCCGGAGCCGGAACGCCTTCTCGCGCTTCTGCGGGTAGCCTCTCTTCACGTCTCCCTCCTCGGGCGGACCTGGAGGTTGTGGTGGTCGATGACCTTGGCGGCGCCGTCGGGCAGGCCACGCAGCTTCCCGTCCGCGATCAGGCGCGCCACGGCCTTGTCGTCGAAGACGTGGTCCACGAGATCGAGGCGGTCCGCCCGGTCGAGGGCATCGAGCAGCGCATCCTTGTCGTGGACGACGAGCACCCGGTAGTTGCGGCGGCTCACCCTGGCGCAGGGCAGGTCGAGCGTCGTCTCGCCATCGTGATGCTCGGTCCAGATCGCGAGGATCGCCTGCCGCAGCCGGTCGCGCTTCTCCTGGAGCGGCGCGAGTTTGCGGTCGAACGGCTCGGATTCCTCCCGGATCTGCTGGGCGATGAAGCGAATCCGCATGTCGCGAGCTCGCGTGAGCTTGGCGATCTCCTCGCCCAGGACCATGTCCTCGCGCACCATCCGGTCGAGCTCGTTCGTGGGGTCGTCCTTCACGCCGTCCACGTCCCTTCTCCGCGGTTGAGCTTGCCGAGGATCGCCTCGTCGATCACGCGCTTGGCCTCGCGCGTGATCGGGTTGAAGTAGAAATACTTCTGGTCGGACCGGCTGCGCTTGCACGGGTAGGTCAGCACGAACTCCCCGTCGCGGCCGCGCCGGATGGCGATGTTGTTGAGGTAGAGCGCGCCGTTGACGACGCACGAGGCCCAGCCGACGAGGCCGTCGTTGCCTTCGTCTACGAGTCGGATCTTCACCTCGCTCACGTCAACCGGTCTTGCTTCCGCGTTTCTCGGTTCCATGGTTGTCACCTCCTTTCCGCGGGTCGAACCGCCGCGGGAGGGGCGAGTCGGACGGAACGATCCAGCCGCCGAACTTCTTCTTGACCAGGTGGATGCTCTTGAGGAACTGCGCGTAGTCGGGCGCGTCCTTGTGCCGGCGCAGTTCCTCGATCTCCGGCGGGAAGTAGATGACCTTCCCCGGATGCGCCTTCCGCGCCTCCTTCAGGTGCTTCTTCTCGAAGACGACGAGGATCTGCTCGTCGTCCAGGAGGCGCGACTCGAGGACGAGCCACCGCACGCCGGGCGGACCCGCCGGCCACGGGTCCTTCGCGTCCGGCCCGAGCGTCGGCGGCGACGCGACAGTCAGGGTCGGCCCGGCCTTCGCCTCTCGTTCCTCGTTCGCCAAGTCCTTCAGGTCCATCGTTCATCCCGCTCGATCCTCGGGGGTCAGGTTGATTTCCCTTGTGCCGCAAGGGGTTAGCATCGATTTGGCCTCCAACCTGACCCCGGAGAGGCCCCCGCCGAATCCACCCGCGAAGCGAGCCTCACGGCTCCCGTGGAGGGTGGCCTCCGAATTTCGTTTTGCGGGTCAGGTCTAGGTCGAAATCTCATCTAAGTCCTTGTCCTCCAAGGGATTTGAACCTGACCCCCAACCTCCGTCCTCCAGGAACTTCGGGTGCTTCCGCACGAACCTCCGGAGGAACTTGTTGAACTTGGGCTTCTTCACGTAGCCGTCTCGCGTCGTGTCGAGCAGGTTGAAGCGCTTGAGCAGCCGGACCGCGCGCTTCACGGTTTCCAAGCTGCAGCCAGCCTGCTCGGAGAGGTCGTCCCGGCGGATGACCTTCGTGACGCGCAGGATGAAGATGAGGCGGGGGAAGTAACCTGCGTCCTCGTCACCGCTGGCGTGCTTGGCGCGCTCCCACTTCTTGAGGAAGGCCCCCTCGATCTGGTCGTAGTCCGCGAGCTGGCTGCTCGCCCGGCAGATCTCCGAGTAGTCGTCCAGGCTGCAGTTGTCGTGGGAGTAGAGCCTGGAGAGGAACTCGGCCGCCATGCGCACGTGCTTGGGCTCGATGACCAGGCGCGCGAAGTTCTCGTCGGCCGAGACAAGGAGGGCCGCGAACGCGGCCGCCACGCGCGCGAGGTTGTTCCGGCAGTCCGAGAGCGTGATGAGCGGCACGTCCACGGCGAAGCCGTAGATCGCCGAGAGTTCCTGGGCACGCTGGAGGCAGTAGTCCTCGGCCTCGGACGTGAAGATGATCTGCTCGGGCCGGAGGTTCCACGCCCAGTAGACGACCGCCCGCATCATCTCGGGCGTGATCCGCCGCCGGTTCCCCTCGGTGCGCTTGCGGTTGATGAAGGAGAGGTCCTTCAAGTCGCCCGAGTTGGCGAAGACCGCGACGTCCGTCCGGCGGATGATCGTGGGCGGCAGGATCGTGGTGAGCGACTCGCACCCGAAGGAGAAGCTGTCCATCACGGCGTCCTTCTTCGGGTTGGCGATCATGACGAGCCGCGTCTGGCTCTCGTAGCCCTTGGACTGCACGCGGTCGATCTGGAGGAAGCCTTCCTCCATCGCCTTCGAGATCGTCCGCAGGTCCCAGTCCGGCAGGTGCTGGGCTTCGTCCACCGTCAAGATCTTCCGCGAGTTCGCCGGGTAGCGGCCGACGCGCACCTGCCAGCCCTTCTGCTTGTGCTCGACCAGGGCGTAGGCGAGCCCCGTGCGCGAGCCGGTGAGCCCCGAGAAGCAGTCGCCGATGTTGATGAACTCCGCGATCCGCTGGTGCGTCTGCGTCTTGCCCGAACCCGAGTCGCCGATGATGACCGTGACCAGCCACCCGCGGATGATCTCGTCGTTGAACGGCACCCAGCGCGGCGAGCAATAGGTGAGGAGGATCGCCACGAGGATTTCCTCGCGCTCGTAGACGCGCGTGACGTTCTCTGTCAGGTCCTCCAGGATGTCCGCCCAGGAGAGCGACTGGAACGCGCGCAGGTGGTGGATGTTCTCCTCCACGCGGAAGCTCTCGAAGTCGTCCTCGAGCGGCTCCATGGAGTCGATGAGGAACGTGACCTGCTGCGTCTTGGGGTGGCTCTTGACCCAGCCGACCGCGAGGTAGTTGCCGGGCTTCGGGTGGTCGCTCGAGAGGTAGTAAACCCGCTTCTCCAGGAGCTCCTGCTTCTTGCCGTCGATCACCTGGACGACGTTCCCCTCTTCGTCGCGCGTCTGGGTGATGCGGTTCACCTTCTGGTGGCAGAAGAACTCCTTCACGGTGGTGCGCCGCAGGATCTCGATGGTTGGCTTCTGGCCATACTTGCAGGCGTACTCCCGCAGCATTGCCTTGAGCTGGACGTTGGTGGACATGCAGGAGCCGATGTACTCCTGCGCGCCCTTCGGGATGACGGCGGGCTCCACCACGCCCTTGCACTCGAAGCACCCGCCCTTCTGCATCCGCGGGCAGAAGGTGATGCGGAACTCCTCGACGGCGTGGAACGCCTCCGAGGTCTCGCCGCAGGCGGTGATGTCGCAGCGGACCTTCTTGTCGATGAGGTCCTTACGCTCGACCTCGGTGAACGACTCCAGGTCGAGCACCTCCTCGGGGCGATCCTCGGCCTCGTAGGAGTGGGCCGGCGTCTCGTCGATCAGCTTCTGCAGGTCGGCCGCTGTCAGGCCGCGCTTGTGGAAGTAGTCGGTGACGTCCTTGTCGTCCTTGTCACCCTTGAGGGGCAAGACCACGTGCTTGACGGAGGCGGCGCCGGCGGTCTTGAGCGCCCGCAGGACCACGTTCCGCGCCGCGGCTTGGCCCTCGCGGTCGCAGTCGTAGAGGATGACGACGTCCTTGTCCTTGAAGCGGGCGATCCACTCGGGCCGGAACGTCGACGCGCCGTGCGTGCCGGTGACCGCCATGAAGCCCTCCTGCTGGAGGATCAGGCGGTCCCATTCGCCTTCGCAGAGGACGACTTGCTTGCCCTGGTACTTCTCCAGCTCGTCGAGACCGTAGAGGCGCGCGGGCGAGCCGTATTTGTAGCGGCCCTCCGTGTAGTTGATGATCTTGGGGTCTTTCTTGGCGTTGTAGAGCCGGACGTTCATCACGTTGCCGCGCTCGTCCCGGATCGGGATGGTGTTCCGCTGGCGCTTCGGGTCCCAGCCGATCTCGTACTTCTTGAGCGTCGCGTCCGCGAGGCCGCGCTTCTCGCGGAGCCAGCGGCAGACCTCCTCGTCGGCCCAAAGGTCGCCGACCCACTGCTTGACGAGGGCCTCGCGGATCGGCGGGCGCGGCGGCTTGTCCGGGTATGGCCGGGGGACGCCGACCCGGTCGCCAACATCGAGGAGCGCGTCCTTGAAGCTCTTCCCCGAGGTCTGCATGAGGTAGTCGAACGCGCTGCCCTTGCCGCAGCCCGCGAAGCAGCACCACTTGCCGGACGTGCGGTTGAAGGCGAAGGACGGGTTCTTGTCCTCGTGGAAGGGGCAGAGCGCCGTCACCCACCCGTCGGTGGAGGGCTTCTGCTTGGCGAGGCCGTCGAAGAGGACCGAGAAGTCCCCGACCCTCTCCAGGACCGCCTGCTTGTAACGCTTCCAGAGGTCATCCCGATCCGGCATCCGCGTCTCCGTTCTGGTAGCGCCAGAATTTCTCGAGGAGCTGCCGGGTCAGGGCGTTGCCGTGCGGCCGGTCGCCGGCGAAGAACACGCACACCCGATACTTCACCGACCAAGCCACGATGGAGCCCGCCGCCGCCTTGGGGTTCATGCGCGAGAAGGCCGGCGCGCGCAGGAAGTCCGGCAGCGACGTCTCGATCACGATGGCCGCGTAGTCGAATCGCGAGAGCCGCTGGAGTTCCCGCTCGAAGCGCGCGCGGCCCTGGCCGAGGGAGGAGTAGGCATCCTCCTTCGTCTTGCGCTCGATGGCGATCCGCTCCTCGAGGCCGACGATGGAGTAGTCCCCGGACACCAACGTCTTCACCTCCGAGCGCGCGAAGCGGTACGGCTTCTGCTCGCGGGTGTCGATGGCCACCACGATCTCGGGGCTCGCGCGCGTCGTCACCGGAGCATCTCCTGAAGGCGCGTGAACCGGCGCTGCTGGTGATTGCGGCGGATGATCTGCGGCACCTCCTCGCGCTGGCCGACCAGGACGCAGACCTCCCGGGCCCGGCTCACCGCCGTGTAGATCCAGTTCCTCTGCATGATCAAAGGCCCGAAGCTGCGGTGGATGGGGACGACGATGATCCGCGCCTCGCTGCCCTGGAACTTGTGGCACGTGATGGCGTAGGCGAGGTCGAGGTCGTTCTCGTAGAGCGGGAGCTCGACGACGCGCTCGGGGTTCTCGAACGCGACCGTGATGGTGCGACCCGTCTTGTCGAGGTCGAGGACGTACCCGATGTCGCCGTTGATGATGTCGAGGTCGTACTGGTTCTTCGTCTGGATGACCTTGTCGCCGACCTTGAAGCGCACGCCGTCGAGCTTCGGCTTGGGGTTGATGCGACGCTGGAACTCCTCGTTCAGCGCCTTGCAGGAGAGCGCGGTCTTCTCCCGGAGCGGCGTGATGACCTGGACCTCCCGGAGAGGGTCGGCCTGGTAGGACTCGGGGAACCGGCGCGAGACGAGCTCGAGGATGGTCTCGCGGATCGCCTCGTCGCCGTCGCGCTTGAGGACGAAGAAGTCGCGCGCCGTGGAGTTGCCGAGCTCGATGTCCTCGCCGTTCTTGATCCGGTGGCAGTTGCGGATGATGAGCCCCTCGTCCTGTCGCTTGATGATCGTGAGCTCGGTCGAGGGGATCGCGCCGGAGGCGATTAGGTCCTTTAGGATGTTCCCCGGCCCGACGGAGGGGAGCTGATAGGTGTCGCCGACGAGGACGAGCCGCGTCCCTGGCGCGACCGCCTCGAGGAACCGCGCCATGAGCGGCGTGTCCACCATGCTGACCTCGTCGAGGACGATGAGGTCCGCCTCGATGGGGTTCTCGGCGTCGCGCGTGAAGACGAAGCTGCCGCCGACCTTCTGGGGCTCGAGGAGCTTGTGGATGGTGAGCGCGAGTCGGCCGCTCTGCTCGTAGACGCGCTTGGCCGCCTTGCCCGTGGGGGCCGCGAGGGCGATCCGCGCCTCCGGGAACGAGCTGATGATCCGCTTGATCGTGTAGGTCTTCCCCGTGCCGGGCGCGCCGGTCAGGATGAAGACGCCGCTCGCGACCGCCTTGGAGAGCGCCTCCTTCTGGTCATCGGCGAGCCCTTCGAAGTCGGGCTGCCCGGGCGCGAGCGCCTGGCGGGCGAGGACCTTGAGCTTCTCCGCGACCAGCTTCTCGTCGTCGTGGTAGCTCTTGAGGTAGACGAACCCGTCCACGGCGACGACCAGGCCGTCCTTCTCCAGCGGGTCGATCTCGCCGCTGATGCGCTCCTGCGCGACCGCCAGGATCTTCCCCGCCTCGGCCAGCAGCTTGGCGGTCGGAAGGCACGTGTGCCCCTGGCCGAAGGCCTGTTCCTTGAGCGTGTGGATCGTGCCGGCGCGGATGCGCGGGGCGCCGGAGAAGTCGTAGCCGATCTTCCGGGCCACCTCGTCGGCGGTGAGGAACCCGATGCCGTCGATGGCCTCGATCAGCGCGTAGGGGTTCTCGCGGATGCGCGCGGGCGCGTCCTGGCCCCACTTCTCCAGGATCTGGTTCGCGGCGCGGCGGTTGACTTTGGTGCCGCCGAGGAGGTCCTTGAGGGCGAGCTGCAGCTTCTCATTGGCCTCGTTGTTCCGCAGCATCGCCGCGATCTCCTGGGCGCGGCGGAGCGTGATGCCCGGGATCTCGGAGGCCACCCGGTCCGGGTGCTCCTTGCAGATCGCGAGCGTCTCCTTCCCGTAGGTGTTGACGAGGCGCTTGGAGATCTCCGGCCCGATCCACTTGCAGTTCTCCATGAGGTAGGAGCGGACCGCGTCGAAGTCGGTGGGATACGAGGCGCGGTAGTCCGCGAAGGCGAACTGTTCGCCCCAGCGCGGGTGGCGCTCCCGCCGCCCGTGGAACGTGTACTCCAGCCCCACCTGCGGCGAGAGCATGTTGCCCTTCACGGTGGTCCCGTCGTCCAGGACCCCGATCAGGAAGTTCGCCTGGTGGAACTTGATGGTCGATAGGACCCCCTGCAGTTGTTCGTGGCCGTCGCGCATGATCCCCTTCCAAGTTCTTCAGCAGCCGATCCGGTCGCGCCCGGGGTCGCCGTGACATCGGGCCGGTCGGATCGCTTAGAAGGGGAGGTCTTCCTCGCTGTCGTCCTCCGCGCTGGCGGCCTTCGCGGCCGGCGGGGTCGCCGCCGCGGGCGCGCCGTCGGCGCGCTCGTAACCGGCGAACGGGACCACGTTGCGCCGCTTCGTGTTGCCCTCCTGGTCCTCGTACTCCTCGGTCTCGACGGTCACGTAGCAGCTCCGTCCCTTGATCAGGGCCGGGGTGAGGTCGAGCTCGCGAGAGATGTCGAGCCCCAGGCGGGAGCAGATGAGCTTCACGCGCTTCATGGCCGCGTCGCTGAAGACCATGTTGTCGAAGATGTAGCGCCCCCGGTGCGGGCCGGAGTCGACCACGAACCGGAGCTTCCACATCTCGTCGCCGTACTGGGTCGCCGCTTCCTCCACCTCCGCCACGCGGCAGAGGTACTTCCCGTCCGGCAACGGCGAGAAGTCCTGGACGTCGTCCACGTTGTTGAAATCGATCCTGGGCATGGCTTACGCCTCCTTTCCTGACTGGTTGGCCTCGCCCCGATTGGCGAGGGCCGATTCGAACTTGGTGAGGATGACCCGCGCGTTTTCCTCGGTGAGTTCATCGAGGCTCTCCGCGCCGTAGGCGGCCAGCCGCCGGACGACCTGCTCCGGCGTCATCTCGAAGCGCGCGATGTGCTCGCGGATCTGCCGCTTCTGCGCGTCGGTGGCGAAGGCGGTCGGCCGCGCCTTGCGGGCCAGCGTCTTCTTCCCGAAGAGCTCCTCGAGGCGCGCGAAGGAGCACTCGAACTCCCCGGGCGGGAGCTTGTTGGACCGGTCCTTCAGGCACTCGGCGAGGAAGCGACCCTTCTCGTCGCGATAGAGCCGGACGATGGTGTCGAAGAGGTAGGGCAGCGACTTCTCGCCGTCGAAGGTCTCGCCGATGGCCTTCATGAACCCGCCGTCGGCGTACTGGACCTTCTGCCGCGCCGTGACGATGACGTTCATGTCGAGCGCGATGAGCTTGCGGATGAAGTCCTTGAACTCCGCCTTGACCGTCATCCAGTCGCGCGGCTGCAGGTCGTAGAACTCGAACTTGTAGCCCTTCGAGCCCTTGTTCCGGCGCAGGAAGATGTCCGACCACTTCTTCTGGAGCGCGTCCCAGTAGACCGTGATCGGGTCGATGACGAGCGTCCGGTAGGCGTGCGGGTGCGTGAGCAGCCACTGCGCCGCGTCCATCGCCTCGTCCGCCGTCGAGGCCCGCAGGACGTCGAAGTCGAACGACTCCCCGTAGAGGTCGGCCCCGCCTTCGAGGTCGATGACCACGGGCTTGGGGAACTGCAGCGCCAGCGTCGTCTTGCCCACGCCGGAGTCGCCCCACAGGAAGAGCTTCAGCCGCTTGTCGAGCGACCGCGCCTTCTGGAAGGGCGAATCAGCCTGGTCCTTCTTCGAGAAGTCCACGTGGATGGGCTTCTCCGTCGCCGCCGGCGGCGCATTCTCCGGCGGTCCGGCGCCCTGCGCCTCGTCGGGCAGGGTCACGTTCGTTTTCATGGCGTCACCTCCCGTTCTTGCTCCCCATGCAAAGGCCCCAGTACCCGCAGAAGCGGGGACTGCAGTGCCAGCCGTTGGGGTTGGGGTAGAAGATTCCCGAGTCGATGGCCGTGCCGACCTGCTCGATCAGGCGAAGCAACCACCGGCAGTCGTCGTTCGTGCGCCGCGTGTGGAGCTGGACCGCCTTCGGGTTCTTGGTCTTGACGATGGCGTCCATGCGCAGGCCGGGCTCGATCTCGCCGCGCGTCGCGCGGAAACCCAGGGCGTAGGCGGTGAACTGGAGGTCCTTGTCGAGGTCCTCCTGGCGCGGCGTCTTGCCGTAGGCCTTGTTGTCGGCGATGGTCCCGTCGCGCTCGACGAGGTCCCACACGCCGACGAGGTCGAACGGGAAGTCCTCGCCCAGGTCCACGGTGAAGCGCTCCTCGACGAGAAGCGGACGGACCTCCGGCGCGATGGTCTTGTGGTGCGCGGCGACGATGGCCGTGCCCTGGTCCTTGAGCGTGCCGGGCTTCTCGCCCGGCTCGAACGCGATGTCCTCGGCCGCGAGCGCGACGTCGAACTGCGCCGCGAAGAACTCCTGCATCTCTCCCAGGGCCAGGTCGCGGTCGGACTGGATCTTCTGCCGGTAGTTGAGTTCGACGGTCTGGTGCCACACGCGGCTCTGGACCATCGCGCCCGAGGGCGGAACCTTGAGGCCGCGGATGTAGCGGTACTCGTACTGGCGCGGGCAGCGCAGGAACATGTTGAGCTGCGTGAAGCTCAGGTGCCGCTTCTCGGGCTTGCGCTCGTCCGGTCTGGTCTTGCCGGCGTCGGCGACGGCCGGCTTAGCGGGACTCGGATTGCTGCGCGTCGCTTCGTTCATGGGGTCGTTCCTGCCCGCGTTTCGCCGATTGCTCGGAGCCGCGTTTTCCCTTCAGGAAGTTCACGATCAGATCCGCCACGACATCGACCACCTCGTCGGTCTCCTTCTCGGAGAGCGTGTGGAAGTGGCGCTTGAGCTCGATGGGCGGCGTCGCCACGGATCACGCCCTCCTCAGCGAGAGGAGGAAGTCCTCGATGGCCGGATGGGGCTTGAGGTTGGGCCGCCGGGGCGGCGGCCCGTCTCCGTCGGCCGGGGCCTTGTCGTCGAGGCGGCGGAGGACCTTCCCGCGGATCACGTCGAGGTTCTTCACCAGCCGCCAGACCAGGTCGTCGTCCATCTCGTGGACCGCGACCAGGCCGCCGATGACGAGGGCCTCCTCTTCGAAGAGGTCGTTGATCAGTTCTTTCGCTTCGGCTGTGCTGATCATGGCGTCCTCGCCTCCTTCGTCCGTCACGTCATTCGCCTCCGAGGACCAAAGGGGGGATGAGGCCTCCTCGCGGGGACAGGGCGCCTCGGGACTCACGCCTTTTCCTTCTCGAAGCGGCGGATGACGGCCTCCGCCCGCTGGCGGCGCTTCTTGGCGACCTGGTAGTCGAGGCCCGTCTCGCGGGCGTAGTCCGCGACGGACTTGCCGTAGACCCGTGTTCCGATCAGGAGGAGGAAGTCGGCCTCGGTGATCCGCCCCGCGTCCAGGTGCTCCCGCAGCCGGTTGATCTCGATCTCCTGCGCCTCGCGGAGCTCGATGCCGGCGAAGTCGATCCCCTCTACGCCGCCGGCCAGCGCGTCGATCTCGTCCGGCTCCGCCGTGAACTCGCGGCTCGAGCGGTTCCAGGCGCGGCGGTATTCGTCGTGGAGATGGTGGACGGTGTCGTTGTAGACCTTCTGGACCAGCCGGTCGGGCCGGCGCTTCACGTCGATCCGGCAGAGAACCTGGAGGAAGGTCCACGTAACGTTCTGCCACCGCTCGTCGGGGTCCGCGTCCCAGCCGCGCTTCTGGAAGTGGATCGACTCGAGGCCGGGCCAGAAGATCGCGAGGAGAACCGCGCGCCAGCGCGGGTCCTCGTTTTCGGCGTGGGTCTCGAAGATCGGGCGGAGGACCTCGTCCTTGCGCGGATCGGTCGACGTGCCGTTGCGCATGAACGCGATGACGTCGGCCCACGTGCTGAACTGCCGGAGGAACGGCTCCTTCCTCTGAAGCCGTTTGAGCAGCTCTTGATAGCTGCCGCTCTGAAGTTCCTGTTCAAGTCGTTCACGCTCACGGTCCCTCGAGGGACTTGCCATGACGCCCTGCCTTCCGGCCGGGCGTCAGTCGCCTCGATTGGCCTGCGTTAGGGCGTCATGCGCCTCCTGGTTCTTGAGTTGCTCCCGCTATCCGTTCGCAGCGACGGGCTGCGGCGGTTCCTCGCTTCCGTTCCGCTCGTTGACGGTGGAGCAGTTGCGACAGACGGCGATCACGTTGTAGTCGTCGCCATCCACGACGTACTGCACCTGCTTGTAGCGGAGGTGTAGCCGCGCTCCGCGTTCAACGCCGAGCAGCGTCTTGCACTTCTTGCAGCGCCAATCCGCTTCCATGCTTCGGCCTCCTTTCTTGCAGCGAGTGACTTGCACTACGCGCAATTCTGGAAGGGAAGCGGAGGGACCAGTAGGACAGGTCGAGAACGGAGCGGACAGTTCTCGCGGCTGCTATTTCAGGCAGAAGAGACGAGCGGAGGGGATCTTCCCGGCAGAAGCGAATGTGAGGACGTAGACCGGGAGAGTCTCAGGTCAGAAGGCGGGCGGATCTACCCTTGGGACAGGTTGAAAATCGTTCGGACAGGTTGGAGGCGATTCAGGCGGAAGGCGCCTGGAAGGGACGCGCGCACACCGTTCGCGGGTTGATCCGGTAGCCGTACTCGCCGCCCTCGTACCCCTTCCAGGGCAGGGTCTGGATGATGTCCTCCCGACCGATGGCGAGACCGAGCTTCCTCTTCACGGCGGTTTCGACATCGCTCTGCAGCCGATTGACCGCCTTGCGGATGGCGTCCACGTCCTCTACGGAGTCCTGCTTTTCCTCTTCCAACCGCTTCGCGATCTCGGAGAGCTTCAGGGATTTGAACTCGTCGAGTGGGAGGCCGGCGCTCAGGTCGTGGAGGAACTGCTTCCAGAGGATGCCGAAGACGCGGAAGCGTACGCCAGCCTGCGGGGCCACGACTTCTTCGCCTTCTACGCGGACCGTCCGGGGCCCGACCTCGACCACGAACCGTCGGGGTGTTTCGTAGGCGCCCGGGCTCTCCGCGACGATGGAGGGTACGGTCTTCGAATAGACCGGGACCGAAGCCTTCGTTACTGACGCTGGCGGACCCTGCTCTGCGAGTTTCCCAATCAGGTCGGGAAAGTTGACCTCGCCGCTGATGACCTGGCCCAGCGTGATGCGTGCGATCCAGTCCTCCTGGAGGAAGCGCTGCTCGACGTGATCACCGTTCACAGCGACATAGCAGGTAGGGTTCGTGCTCGCCCAATCGCGCGTCACAAAGCGCTGGTCCCCACAATAGTCGAGTACGCACACGACCACCCCAAGTTGCCCGCCTTCGACGCGGTAGACCCCATCGGCCAGGTCGCGGACATCGCTCTTGAGTTTCGAGAGCTCCGCGCGCACGTACGACTTCACCGCTTCCGGTAGCACCTTCGTGCGCAGCTCTTTGTAACGGCGCTTCCCATGCCGGAACGGAAAGACAGGGCGTTCGCAGTCGCCGCAACGGTAGTCGTGGCCGGGCTCGTCCAGGTTGTCTTCGATGTAGATCAGGCCGGGGCAAGAACGGTTACGACAACTCTGGAAATCGCGATCCTCTGGATTGGCGCAGCGCACGTACTCCCGCACCCTGGCCTGAAGGACCTTGAGCGCCCCCAGGCGCTCGGCGGTCCGAAGGCTCTCCTCGGCGGGGTCGTGGAGCACGACGCCGTCCCGGAGCAGCCGGTCGACTTCTTGCCGACTACTGCTTGAACCGCTTTTCCGTGGAGAGGACCGGGATCTCATGCGTGTCCTTCATGTAGCTCTCGAACAGCTTCCGTTCGTTGGCGTTCAAGCGGTGATCCGAGTAACGGACCACGTACTTCTCCTTCCCGTCCAGCGCCTCGAAGATCAGGCTTACGCGCTTCTTCCTGAAACTGACCTTCACGCTCTCGATCTCCTCCACGGAGTCCAGGAGCTTTCCTACGGCCTTCTCGAAGTGCGCGATGCCGTCACCGATGCAGTTGGAGTCCGGGTCCGTGATCTTGAGCTTCGGAGAGCCATCGAGTGGTGAGTTTCGAACTACCAGTTCGACCATGCGCACCTCTTCCTTCTTCGCCGAAGCGAGCTTCCTCAAGGATACGGCGATCTGCTTGCCATAGGTGGTCTCGGCCTCGTTCTCGTACTCGCAGGGTGCGCCGTAGTACTCCGACGCGATCCGGTTGGCGATCTCAAGGGGCACGCTGACGCTGATCGAGGAGATCCTAACCCGCTTGGCGCCCTCCTCGAAGTCGAGGATGATCCACTCGGGTCGGTATCCGTGGACGACGCCATCGCTGCCGAGGATGTGATCCGGTCTCTCGGCGCGGCGGATGAACACGAGGAAACGACCGTCGTGAGGAACAACCGCCTTCAGTTCGCTCTTCCTCCTGTCTCGCTTCCGGCGGTCGAAATCGTCGAGGACCTTCCCGAGCTCCTTCTGCTGCAGGGTGTCACCCAGCGAACGCTTGGGTCGCCGGCGCTGGCCCTTCATGAGCATCCGCGCGAAGCCCGTCTTATGGATCTTGTCGAAGTGGAAGACGAGCTGGAGGTTGCCTGCCCCGCGCTCGTAGAGGGCGAACATGAGTGCCTGCGTATCGAAGTCTTCCTCGCCGTCCTTGCGGCAGACCTCAAGAGCCGCCTTCGTCAGGACGCCCTTGGATAGATCGATGATGGCGACCCTGGATTTGAACTTGGCGAATTGTTCCACCAGGAGGTAAGGGAGTAGGCCGTCGCTCCCAGCCAGGAGGGCCTCCTTCTTCTTCTGGGTCGAGCCGTCCGCCTTGATCCCGAGGCAGCGGCACAGGGTCGTCACCTGCCTCCCCGTGCGCTGCCCGATCCACTTCTCGGCAAACCCGTCGTTCTCCGCAGACCGGAGGATGGAGTCCACCCCCATCTCCAGGTCGTCCTCCCAAAACTTCCGATTGGAGATACCCGCGCGCTCCAGCCGCTGTGTGCGCTTCTGTGTCGTCACGGTCTCTCCTCTCCACGTACCATGATCAGAAGCCCAGCATCATCTGCCCAGAGGCGGCGTCCCTCGACTCGTGGATCTTCTTGTTCTCGTCCACGTAGATCAGTCCCAGCTGCTCAAGCCGAACGCGGAGCGCGGAAATCGTGACCTCGTACTTCTCCGCCAGCCGGTAGAGATTCGGCCAGTGCGTGCGGTCGATCCTCAGGGCGTCGGCACGGATCAAATCCGCCGGCATCGAGAGGGCGGCCGCGTAGCGATTCACGGCTCGCGCCTCGTCGGGCTCGTCGGCACGGGACTGGATCTTGCGGAGGAGCTCCCGGCCTTCGTCGTCGCGGTCGAGCGTCTTGATGATGGCGACGTCGCCCGCCGGAGAGCTTCGGAACGCGAAGGGGCCGTCGCCGTCGACGTTGAACAGCGTGGGGTGGTCGAGGGAACCCTTGTCGATGAAAAGGTCCCAGTGGCCCATCTCGTGACCCTTGGTCGAGCGCTCCAGCCCGGGTTTCTCCGTGAAGAGCCCCTTGCGGTTCTCGTTGAGGACGATCAATCGCTTCTTGGCGATGAGCCCGCCGAAGACCTTCTCACCGGGGAGTTCGTCGATGGGCTCCCACAGGAAATCGAGGCCGAGCACCTGCTCGGCGATGAGGTCGATGGGGATCGGCGGCGATAGCGGTCGGCCGAGCCGCTGCTGGAGCTCGGCGAGCCGCGACGCCGCTCTCTCTTCAATTTCCTGATTTCGGAGGATTCTCACGGGCCTTCGTCCTGAGCTCTAGTTCCTGAAGTAGTTTCTTCCAATCCTCTTCAGACAAGTCCGCGTCGATGGCCGAGCGGAAGAACGCGCGTGCTTGCTCGCTCTCCTTCAAGGTCTCCTTCATTCCCGGCGGTGCCTTGCCCGCGAGCGCGATCAGTTCGTTGGCATCCGTGTCGAGCACGTCGGCCAAGTGGATGATGATGGCGACGGATGGAGGCGGCGTCTTGTCGTTCTCGATCTTGCTTAGGTAGGTGAAGTCGAAGCCCCGGCCCTTCTCCTTCAGGCGAGCGGCCACCTTCTCGGCCAGGTCGCGCTGAGTGAGGTGCTTGGCCTTCCGGAGCTGCCGGAGCCTCTGCCCGAATGTCAGCTGCTGGGACATGCCGGGTAGCGTAGCGAGGCTTGGGTTGAAAGTCAACTCAAACAGCTCGCTTTCTGACGGACGTCCCCCTGGCCGCCCTGGGGCGGCCTTTCCCCGTAGGTGAGGCCCCGCCGTAAGGCCATGGAAAGACTAGGGATTGCCTTGCCTCGGGGCGTCCTCCGAGGTAGGGGTGTCAGGTGGGAGACGTGCGTAACATGAGCGATTACAACAGTTTACGGACGGGGCCGGCGCCAAGCCCACGAGCCAGGAAGGACGCCGTATACGCCCGGACGGCGGCCGACGACGAGGCCGGGACGGCCTGCCGAGACCAGGTCCGGCGGGCCCTGGAACTGCTCGGGACGCCCGCCCGCGCGGCCGTCTACGCCGACGCCCGGAGGTCCGGCCTGGACGCCGACCGGCCCGGGCTGCTGCGGCTCCTGGCCGACATCCGCCGGGGAGGCCTCCGCCGCTTGGTCGTCCGCGACCTCACCCGCCTGGCCCGGAGCGCCGCGCTCCTGGAGACGATCCTGCGCGAGCTTCGCGCCGGCGGCGTGGAACTGCTGACCGCGGAAGGAGCCGAACGCCATGCGTGACGAGAAGCGCGACCCGCCGCGGATCGCCTTCTACACCCGCATCTCGACCGACGAGGACCACCAGAAGTACTCGCTCGGCGCGCAGAAGGAGCGGCTCGAGGCCTTCTGCAAGGCGCAGTGGGACGACGAGTGGAAGCTCCACAAGGTCTACCGCGACACCGAGTCCGGCACGCACATGAACCGGCCGGGCCTCGAGGAAATGCTCTACGACGCCGAGACCCAGGCGTTCAACACGCTGCTCGTCTTCCGCGTCGACCGCCTCTCGCGCAAGGTCCGCGAGCTCGCCCAGATGGTGGACGAGCTCACCAAGAACGGGGTCGTCCTCAAGAGCATCACGGAGCCGTTCGACACCGCCAACGCCGCCGGGAAGATGATGCTCCAGATGCTCGGCGTCTTCGCCGAGTTCGAGCACGCGACCATCGTCGAGCGCACCAAGGTCGGGATGGAGAAGAAGGCGAAGGGCGGGAACTTCGTCGGCGGCAACGTACCCTACGGCTTCACGCTCGACCCGGAGAAGGGCCTCGTCATCCACGAGGAAGAGGCGCTGATCGTCCGCAAGATGTTCAAGATGTACGCCCTCGGGAAGGAGGGCGCGTCGGCGATCTGCAACCAGCTCAACGAGGCCGGCCACCGGAACCGCAACGGGCGGAAGTGGGGCCGGCGCGTCGTCCTCTACATGCTCAAGAACCCGGTCTACGTGGGCAAGATCCGCTGGCGCGAGGTCCTCTACGAGGGACAGCACGACCCGCTCGTCTCCGAGGTCCTCTTCGAGAAGGCGAACGAGGTCCTCCAGGAACGGCACGAGGATCTCAAGGGCCGCCAGTGGCACAACGGCGACGACCGCCTACTCACGGGCGTCATCAAGTGCGCCCGCTGCAAGAGCCACATGTTCGGGGGCGGCGGCTACAAGAAGGGCGTCCACGTCCCGTACTACGTCTGCTCGAAGCGCCTCAACGACCACGACTGCGAGCAGGACTACGTGCGGGCCGAGCTCCTGGAGACGGCGGTCACCGAGGACATCAAGGCGATGTTCCGCGACGAGCAGTTCATGGCCCGCATCCACGCGGAGGCGAACAAGCGGCTCGGCACCGAGAAGCCGATCCTGGAGAAGGAGATCGGGAAGGTCGAGGCGCAGGCCGCCAAGACGCAGGCGGCGATGGACCGCTACTTCGAGGCCTTCGAGGCGGGAACGTTGACGCCCGAGCTCTGCAACGAGAAGGTCCGCGACCTGCGGGCGCGCCTGGAGGAGCTGGAGGGCGAGAAGCGGGACCTCGAGGCCCGACGCGAGCGGCTGGAGCTGCCGGCCGTCGACCGGGAGATGCTCGCGTCCCTCGTGGAGAACTTCGAGCGGGTCATGGCCGAAGGCCCGGCCCCTCAAAAGAAGCACCTCCTCCACCGCCTGGTGAAGAAGGTGCTCGTCCAGGATCGACGAACCGTGGAGGTCTGGTACGGGTTACCAAACCCCCAGCGGTTCGAAGACTGGAACAAATGGCTCCGGGGGTGGGATTCGAACCCACGACCTAGTGGTTAACAGCCACCCGCTCTGCCGCTGAGCTACCCCGGAATACGTGAACAATCTGGTCCTAGTTTGTCAAATAGCCAACCCGCAAGAAGAAGCCCGCCTGCGGTTCTCGCGCAGGCGGGCCTCACTCTTTCGATCGCCGTCGGAGCCAGGCGCACCCGCGCTAGCCGCGTTCTCTCCTAAAGTTGAAGAACGCGAAAGCGAACTGCCGAGCGGTCCAGTTGTGTCGGCTCACGACGGTTTCCTGCTCCTCCTGCTCTTCCTGCCTTAGGTAGCGGGGGTGGGATTTGAACCCACGACCTCCGGGTTATGAGCCCGGCGAGCTACCTGACTGCTCCACCCCGCAGCATTGGGCGTCGTAACGTATTGGGGAAGCTGGGGGGTGTCAACTCGCGGATTTCCTTGGGGATTCGCGCCTTGCGATTCGGGGAGCGGGTGGACAGGGGGGCGGCAGGTAGAGAAGCCGGGCCGGCGGGGCACCGGCCAGGGAGAGGCGGGTTGACATATCTTTGGCAATTTGGCAAAATAGCCAAGCAATCCGCCTCCCGGAGGGACCGGTTATGGACGAGCAAACGCGTGCCCGGCTCGAGGCTCGGGCCCGGATCATCAAGGCGATGGCGCATCCCACCCGGCTGCTGTTCGTCGAGGAGCTGGCGAGCGGTGAGCGCTGTGTCTGCGAGCTGAACGACATGGTCGACGCCGACGTGTCGACGATCTCCAAGCACCTGTCGGTGCTGAAGAACGCCGGGATCGTGCGGGACGAGAAGCGGGGCAGCCGGGTCTTCTACTCGCTGCGCACGCCCTGCGTGCTCAACTTCTTCTCGTGCGTCGAAGGGGTCCTCGAGGAGCAGGCGAAGGAACGGACTGGGTTAGTGTCGTGAGGGCGGGCACCGACTCATCGGCTACCGGCGCACCGGCTACCGGCCTACCGGCCACCGACACACCGGCCACCGGCCCACCGCCCACCGCCACACCGACGCACCGCGGTACCGACGCACCGTCTACCGTGTGGGCCCGCGAGTGGAGACCGCTGGTCGTAATCGTCGCCGTCTTCCTCCTCTGCTTTTACCTACCGGTGGACTGGCTGCGCGGGTCGGCTGGTCTGCCCGGCGCGGTTTGGGAAGGGCTGTACCTGGTCCGCTGGTACGCGCAGGAGCACGTCATCCTCTGCCTTGTGCCCGCGTTCTTCATCGCCGGCGCGATAAGCGTCTTCGTGAGTCAGGCGTCGGTGCTCAAGTATCTCGGTGCCGGCGCGAAGAAGGTGGTCGCCTACGGTGTGGCGTCGGTCTCCGGCACGTTGCTGGCGGTCTGCTCTTGCACGGTGCTGCCGCTGTTCGCGGGGATCTACGGGATGGGCGCGGGGCTGGGTCCCGCCTCGGCGTTTCTCTATGCCGGGCCGGCGATCAACGTCTTGGCGATCATCTTCACCGCCCGAGTTCTGGGTCTCGAGCTGGGCGTCGCACGTGCTGTCGGTGCGATCGTCTTCAGCGTCGTCATCGGGCTCTTCATGCACTTCATCTTCCGGAAGGAAGAGTTGGAAAAAGCGCGGATACAGGCGCGGCTGCCGGAGCCCGAGGTGAAGCGGCCGCTTTGGCAGAACGCTCTCTTCTTCGCGAGCCTGGTCGGGGTGCTGGTCTTCGCCAACTGGGGCGAGCCCGCTCGAGAGACGGGGCTGTGGTACGCGATCTATTCTTCGAAGTGGCTCATCACCTCGGTCGTAGCGCTCGCCCTGGCCGTGATCCTGGTGCGCTGGTTCGATCTGGGACTCTGGAAGGTTGGGACGGTCGTCGTTCCCACAGCGCTCGCCGCACTACTCCTCCCGAGCGAGCCGCTAGTCGCTTTCGCGGTGGCGGTCCTCGGGCTCTCGGTCATCACCAGCACGCGAGGTGGAGAGCCCGGCGACTGGTTCGCCGAGTCGTGGAAGTTCGCGAAGCAGATCCTGCCGCTCCTGTTGGTCGGCGTGTTGATCGCCGGGCTGCTGCTGGGTCGACCCGGCGAAGAAGGGCTCATCCCATCGGGCTGGGTGAGCGGCGCGGTAGGTGGCAACTCGCTGTTGGCCAACCTCTTCGCGTCGATTGCCGGTGCCTTCATGTACTTCGCCACGCTGACCGAGGTGCCGATCCTCCAGGGGCTCATCGGGAACGGCATGGGAGCCGGACCGGCGCTGGCGCTGTTGCTGGCCGGGCCAGCGCTCTCGCTGCCCAACATGTTAGTAATTCGGAGCGTGATCGGGACGCGTAAGACGGTGGTCTACGTGGCTTTGGTGGTGGTCATGTCCACCGTCGCAGGCTTGATCTACGGGGCGATGAGCCGGTAGCCGGTAGCCGGTGGCCAGTAACGGTGCATATGCAAGGAATGTGTGATGAGAATAATACAGATACTGGGTAAGGGCTGTCCGAGCTGTGAGAAGCTGGCCGAGAACGCCGAAGTCGCCGCGCGCGAGCTAGGCATCGAATATCAGCTGGAGAAGGTCACCGATCTCAAACAGATCATGGCCCACGGCGTCATGCTGACGCCCGGACTGGTCGTAGATGGTGAAGTGAAGTCGGTCGGCAAGGTATTGTCGAGCGACGAAATCAAGGAGTTGCTCCACTGAAGCCACTTGCGTCCCGATACGAGGCGACCTGACGAGGTCTGGATCATACCCTTGAGAGGTGGCGCTCCGCAGTGGATCTGTAGGCAGGCTGAACCTGTCGTACAAGCGATCTGGCGCCGTCGCTGCTTGCGGCTACAGGGCTTGCCACGGTATCCTCACTTGCATGGCGAGCCCTGCTCTATCTGAAAAACTGCTGAAGGAACTGCGTGGCGTTGTCGGACGCGGCTCCGTGCTGACGGAGCCGGGCGAGCTGTTGTCGTTCGAGTCCGATGCGCTGACTTCCTATCGGGGGACGCCCGCCGCCGTCGTCTTCGTTCACTCGACAGAAGAGATCCAGGGCGTCGTCTCGGCGCTGCACATGGCGACGATCCCCTTCGTGCCGCGGGGCGCCGGGACCGGGCTGTCGGGCGGCGCTGTGGCCGACGGGGCCGTCATCATCGAGCTGTCGCGCATGAACCGCATCCTCTGGATCGATGCTGAGAACCGGCGGGCGCGGGTCCAGCCGGGCGTCGTGAACACGCGGTTGGGCGAGGCGCTGGCGCCGTTCGGCCTCATGTACGCGCCCGACCCGTCGAGCGAGACCGCCTGCACGATCGGGGGGAATGTGGCGGAGAACGCCGGCGGCCCGCACTGTCTCAAGTACGGCGTGACATCCAATCACATCGTCGGGCTGACCGTCGTGGCGCCGGGCGGCGCGGCCATCGAGCTGCCGGGTCCCGAGGGCCCGGGCTACGACCTGGTGGGCCTGTTCGTCGGCTCGGAGGGTACGCTGGGGATCTGTAGCGAGATCGAGGTGCGGCTGGTGCCGGTGCCGACGGCGGTGGGGACGCTCTTGGCCCACTTCGACGACATCGACGGTGCGGGCCGGGCGGTGTCGGCGATCATCGCCTCCGGGATCGTGCCCGCGGCGCTCGAGATGATCGATCGGAACACGCTGAGGGCGGTGGAGGCGTCGGTGTTCGCCGCCGGGTTCCCGACCGATGTGGCGGCATCGCTGATCGTCGAGCTGGACGGTCCGGGCGCCGGCCTGGCCGAGCAGGTGCTCGAGGTCGAGGAGATACTGGAGAAGCATGGTGCCCGCGCGGTCTCGGTGGCGGCGAGCGAGCCGGACCGCGCGAAGTTCTGGCGGGCGCGCAAGTCGGCGTTCGGCGCGATGGGCCGGATCGGCTCCGACCTGCTGGTGCAGGACGCGACGGTGCCACGCAGCAAGCTGCCCGAGATGCTCTCGCACGTCTACGCGATAGCGGAGAAATACGACCTGACGATCGCCAACGTCTTCCATGCCGGGGACGGCAACCTGCACCCGAACATCGCGTTCGACCGTCGCGAGCCCGGCATCCTCGACAGGGTGCATGCGGCGAGCAAGGAGATCATCGAGGCATGTGTGGCGGCGGGCGGCACGATCACCGGCGAGCACGGCGTCGGCCTCGACAAGCGGAAGTACATGTCGCTCGTCTACTCGGACGCGGACCGCCAGGTGATGCGCTGGGTCAAGCAGGTCTTCGATCCGGCGAAGCTGTGTAACCCGAAGAAGGTTCTGCCGGACGAGCCGGAGACGCCGGTCCCGGGTTGGGTCGGTACGGTGGGCGTTCGGCGGTCGAAGGCGAAGCCGGATGAAGTCGCCGGCTCGATCGAGGTGGCGATCGGCTCGGCCTGCCTGCTGGACAGACCGGGCGCCTTCATCGTCGACGGCGAGCCTGCGGCGGTGGTCGCGGAGCCGGACTCGCTGGAAGAGCTGGCCGAGCTGATGCAATTGGCCGGCAAGTCTGGCTGGGCGGTGGTACCGGTGGGCCGGGGCGGCTGGCTGAACGTGGGTAACCCGCACCGGCACGTCGATCTCGTGATCACGACGCGCCGGCTGAACCAGGTGGTCGAGCATTCTCCCGACGATCTGCTCGCCACGGTGCTGCCGGGCACGTCGATCGCCGATCTCAACGTGACGCTGGCGAAGGAGGGCCAGTGGTGGCCGCTCGACCCGCTGGGCGATGGGACGGTAGGCGCGACGATCGCCACCGGCTCGGCCGGTCCGCTGGCCGCGAGCTACGGGGCGCCGCGCGACCTGGTGCTCGGACTCACGGTGATCCGGCCCGACGGGCGCGTGGTAAAGGCTGGCGGCCGGGTGGTGAAGAACGTGGCCGGCTACGACATGGTGAAGCTGTACACCGGGAGCTGGGGCACGCTGGGCATCATCGCCAAAGCCCACCTGCGGCTGCACGCGCTCCCGCAAGCGGACCGGACCCGGGTCTACCGATCGCGGGACGTCGGCGAGCTGGCGGCGTTCGCCATCGATCTCGCCGCGGGCAAGAAGCTGGTGCCGGCGGCGGCGGAGATCGTGTCGCCGGCCGCCGCGGCGGCGCTCGATATCGAGACCAAGGACTGGGTGATGATCGTGCGCTGGCTGGGTCACAAGGCGGCGGTGAACGATGCGGCCCGGGCGGCGAAGGCGGCGGCGGCCAAGCGGTCGATCCGGGCCGAGTCGCGGGATCGGGTCTGGGGTTCCGTCGTCGAGCTGGAGGACAGCCTGCGGCCGGCGCTGACCGTGCGAGCCGCAGTGCCACTGCGGGCCGTGGAAGGGGTGGTCCGGCAGGCGACGCCGTTCTGCGGGGGCGACACACCGCCGCTGTTGGCGTCACCGCTTGCGGGTCGGGTCTGGATCTTCGTGCCGCACGTGTCGTACGAGGCGGCGACGGGCGAACGGCTGTGGACGCTGCGGGTGGAGGAGCTGCGGCGCGAGGCCGCCGAGGGCGGTGGCGTGGTGAGGGTCGAGCGGGCGCCGACGTCGCTGCGCCGGATCGTCGACCCGTGGGGCGACCCGGGCACGGCGCGGCAGCTGCTGAATGCGCTGAAGATCAGGTTCGATCCGGACGCGATACTGAGGCCGGGATTCTTCGTGGGAGAGCTGTGACGTGAGGTGGGGGGAGAGGAGGTGGTCGACGGCGGCGCGCAGGCTGGTGCCGTTGATCGTTGCGCTGACTGTATCGGGGTGTGTCTTCTACCAGCCGATCGAGCCCTCACAGGTCTGGCATTCGTTCGAGGCGACGGCGTACTGCGACTACGGATTCACCGCGTCGGGGATCTACGTGCGGGAAGGCGTCGTCGCCGGCGATCCGCGGATCCTTCCCCTGGGCAGCGAGATCGATGTGAGGCTCGACGACGGTGGGGTGCTCGAGAAGCGCCAGGTCATGGATACGGGGGGCGCGGTGAAAGGCTACGTCATCGACATCTGGATGCCGAGTTGTGAGGCGGCGACGGCGTTCGGGCGGAAAGAGGTGAAGGTGCGGGTGCGGAAGAAGGGAACGTTGAAGAATTAGGGATGCGGGGATTACGATGGCGATGGCGATGGCGATGGGGAGGGGGATGGAGATGGAGAGGGAGATGGAGAGGGAGATGGAGATGGAGATGGAGAGGTGAAGATATATACCAGGAAGGGTGATGGGGGGGAGACGACGTTGTTCGGTGGGCGGCGCGTCAGTAAAGACGAGGTGCGGGTCGAGGCGTACGGGACCGTCGATGAGCTGAACGGCGCGTTCGGGTTGGCTGTCGCCAAGCTGCCGACGGCGATGCAGGATTGGCGTGATCCGCTCGTGGTCGTCCAGTCCGACCTGTTCACGATCGGTGCGATGCTCGCGACCCCGAAGACCGGTGCGGCGAAGCCGGAGCGCATACCCGAGCTGGCCGAGTCGCGGGTCGAGGCGTTGGAGGACTGGATCGATAGGCTGGATGAGGAGCTGACGCCGTTGAAGTCGTTCGTGCTGCCGGGCGGCAGTGAGTCGGCGGCGACGCTTCATCTGGCGCGGAGTGTATGTCGGCGCGCCGAGCGGCGGGTCGTGGCGCTGGCGAAGCAGGAAGGCGTCGAGCCGGTCGTCATCAAGTACCTGAACCGGCTCTCCGACTTCCTGTTCACCCTGGCCCGGGCGGCGAACGCGCGGCAGGGTATTGCCGACGTTGAGTGGAGCGCCGGGAGGGAGCCATGACGGCGAGGCGAACGGAGTTCGAGCTCTATAATAAGGACGGCGATCCGATCCGCGCCGACGTGTGGGGCGGTTCAGAGGCCAAGGGTAAGGCCGTTATCGTGATCTGCCACGGGTTCAAGGGATTCAAGAACTGGGGCTTCTTTCCCTACACGGCCGAGCAGCTTCTGGAGGGTGCGGGATGCCCGGTGGTGCAGTTCAACTTCTCGGGCAGTGGGATCGGGCCCGACCTGGAGAGCTTCACCGAGCTGGACAAGTTCGAGCGTAACACGTTCAGCAAGGAGCTGGACGAGCTGAAGCTGGTGCTGGATGCGGCGGAGGCGGGCGAGCTGCCGGGGCTGTTGCCGCGGTCGCGTTTCGGGCTACTGGGCCACAGTCGTGGCGGCCTCAGCACGATCATCACGGCCGCAGAGGACCGGCGCGTGGCGGCGCTGGTCACGTGGAACGCCATAGCCAGGATCGATCGCTGGTCGGAGGAACAAAAGGCGGAGTGGCGCAGCAAAGGCCGGATGGAGATCCTCAACACGCGGACCGGCCAGATGATGCCGGTGGGCGTGGGCCTGCTGGAGGACGTGGAGCGCAATGCCGAGCGCCTGGACCCGGAGCGTGCGGCGGCGCGGCTCGAGGTGCCCTACCTGATCATCCACGGCGAGCAGGACGAGTCGGTGAGCATAGCGGAGGGCGAGCGACTGGCGGCGGCGGCACCAGCGGAGACCACGCGCTTCGAGCGGATCAAAGGCGGAAGCCACACGTTCGGCGCCGTTCATCCGTTCGCGGGTCCGACCGAGCAGCTCGATCGGGCGATCGATCTGAGCGCCGGCTGGTTGGCGGTGTATCTGGAGGAGTGAGGGTCGGGGTTTGGCGGGACGTACTTCGATATAGGTGAGACTATGCTCAAGTATGCGACGATGATCGCTTTGGCGGGAGCGGCGGTGGCCTGCGCGCCGTCCGGCGAGCGGAGCGAGGCAGCCGATCCGGCGGCGTTCCATGCGGCGGTCGACAGCCTGCTGACCGCGTCGGAGGACTCGTGGAACGGCGGCGACCTGGACGGCTTCCTCTACTGGTACGAGCGGGGTGAGGAGACGAGCTTCATGGGCGCGGACGGCCCGATCTACGGTTGGGAGACGATCCGCGGTCGCTACGCTCCGCGGTTCGGGCCGGGCGCCGCCCGAGACTCACTACGCTTCGAGGATCTTCGGACCCGCCCGCTCGCCCCGTGGCTGGGGCTGGCGACAGCGCGCTACGTGCTGTTCCAGGGCGACTCGGTCAGCTCGCAGGGGATCTTCACGCTCGTATTGGAGAGGACGACGGAGGGCTGGCGGATAATCCACGACCACAGCAGCGAGATCGACTAGCCGAGTGATTCCGCGAGTGCCTCTCTCCTGACTTTGGCGACGGCGACCTGCTCGCGTACGTTGGGCGCCTTGTCCCTGCCGTACTTCTTCTCGATGGTCTCGTAGACCCTGAGTGCGATCCCCTGCTGTCCCATCTGTATCATCGCCGACGCCTTGTTGAGCAGGGCCTTGGCAGCACGCGCGCGCAGGATGGGGTCGGTGGAATCGCTCCAGCGCTCGACGACCTCGTCGAGTACGCCGACGGCCTCGCTCGGCCGGTTGAGCTCGGCCAGGGCGATGCCCTTGTTGATCATCGCCTTGCCCACCGCCTCGCTCATCACCGCGCCGGGCTCGCCAGAGTATGTGCCGACCAGCTCGTCGTAGACGCCGATCGCTTCCTCCCAGCGGTGCATTCCCGCCAGGCTCGCCCCTTTGTTGAACAGCGCTCGGACGGCGTTCTCACGCAGCCCCAGCTGCCGGGAACCGCCGGTCCGAGCGACGAGGTCGTCGTAGACGGCGATCGCTTCGTCCGCCCGGTCCAGCTGGGCCAGAACGACCCCCTTGTTGAACAGTGCGCTGTTGACTCTCAGGTCGACGGCCGGCCGGTAGACGTCGTCACGTGGTATCCGGTCGCCCAGACGGACGACCAGGTCGTAGGCGGTGAGCTCATCGACGGAGCCGTCGGACAGGCTGGCGGCCGCCGTGAGCATGGCGTCCATGAGCTCGCTGACCTGCTCGCGACCCAGATCGGTGGCGGGGACGGCGGAAGCGGCGCTGATCGCATCTTTGAACTTCGCGCGCCGCACTGCATCGTGCACGCGATCGAGTGGGTTCTTGGAACGCGCCATCTCTCCCCCCGTCTACCCCTCTGGCATGCTCGCCCGGTTCGCCATCGGCACACAATATACGCATGTGCCGCCGGCGCGCACCTGGGCCTGGCGGCGTGCGCGGACGGCGTCCTTCAATGGCCGGCCGCTGGCGGCGACCGGAAACGCCGTGCCCGGCCGTCTCGTACTGAAAAGAGACAGCCTTGGGACAGATCTCGGGTGAGTCGTTGGCGAGACGACTTCGGGTGTGCTAGTATCGTAGCTCGGCTGCCACATTCCGAGCGGAGTTCCCGTTGAGATGAGTGAGTCAGGTCCTCAGAGCATGAAGAGTATCTTCCTGCGGGCGCGGCTGACCCGGGTGCTCGCCGTGTACCTGGGCGGCTCGTACGCGCTGCTGGAGCTCATGGACATATTCACCGACCAGCTGGGTCTGCCCGACTGGTTCTTCCGCGGCGCGCTGATCCTGCTGCTCATCGGCCTACCGATAGTGGTCGCGACGGCGATCGTCCAGGGTAGGCGACGGCGGCCGGTCGGCGGCGAGCCGGCTGCGCCCGACGCCGCCGCGGCCGCCGAGTCCGAGTCCGAGGCGCGCCCGACAGCAGCGCCTTACCAATGGCTGAACTGGCGGAACGCGACCCTCGGGTTCGTGGGCGCCTTCGCGGCCTGGGGGCTCATCGTCTCGGTCTACATGGGGACCCGCGCCTTGGGGATCGGGCCCGTCGGCTCGCTGGTCGCCGCCGGTGTGCTGGATGAGCGCGAGCGGCTGATCGTGGCGGACTTCGAGAACAACACCGACGACCCGCTCCTGGGTCAGGCGGCGGCCGAGGCGTTCCGCATCGATCTCAGTCAATCGACGATCGTCACGGTCGCCGATCCCGCCTATGTCGGGCAGGTGCTGCGCCGGATGCAGACGGATCCGGACCGCGAGCTCGACCTCGGGCTCGCGCGTGAGGTCGCTATCCGCGAGGGTATCAAGGCGGTCGTTGCCGGCGACGTCACGCGGATAGGCAGCGGTTTCCAGCTCGCGGCGCAACTCGTTTCCGCCCAAGACGGCAGTGTGCTGGTCCCGTTCCGCGAGACGGCGAGCGACTCGACCGAGATCATCGATGCGATCGATCGGCTGTCCGCCAGGTTGAGGGAGCGGATCGGCGAATCGCTGAAGACGATCCGTGCGAGCGAGCCGCTCGACCGGGTGACGACGACATCGCTCGAGGCGCTGCGCAAGTACTCGCAGGCGGTGCGCGTCATCGAGCAGGGCGAAAACGAGCGCGGCATCGCGCTACTGGAAGAGGCTGTGGCACTCGATACGGCGTTTGCCATGGCGTACCGGAAGCTCGGCGTGACGCTCAGGAACATCGGGCAGGAGCGGGTCCGGGGAATGGAGGCGTTGACGAAAGCGTTCGAGCACCGTGATCGGCTCACCGAGCGCGAGCGCTACCTCACCGAGGGTAGCTACTACTGGGGCGTTGCCGGCGACAACGATGCGGCGATGGCCGCCTACGAATCGCTGCTGGAGATCGACCCGGACGACCCGTGGGCGATGAACAACCTGGGCATCCTCTACGAGGAGGCCCGTGACTTCCGGCGCGCCGAGCAGTTGTTCACGCGCGCCATCGAGCTCGACTCGGCCGGGTCGCTCTACTACGGTAACGCGATCGGTACGCAGGTCGCGCAGGGCGAGTACGCTGAAGCCGACTATACACTCGATCGTATGGCCGAGCTGTTTCCCGGGCACCCCAACGTGTCGATGCACGCGGCGGCGCTCGCCAGCTCGCAGTTCGATTACGAATCGGCGGAGCAACACGTGCTGGATCTCAGGGAGGCGCAGCGCGCCAGCCCGCTGATGCAGCGGTATGCGAACATCACTCTGGCTCAGCTGGCGGAGGTGCGCGGGCGGCTCCGGGAGGCGGAGCGGCTCATCCTCGAGCTCATGGCTGCGTCGGAGGCGAATGGCGACGTCGCGACCTACGTGGCAGCCGCGGCGCGACTCGCGTTCCACGACCTCTGGTTCCGCGGTCAACAGCAGGCCGCCTTGCGGAGGGTCGAGGATATGCTGGCGCGCTATCCACTCGAGACGATCGCGCCGGCGGGCCGTCCCTATGGCCTGCTCGCGGTCTTCTATGCACTGGCCGGACGGCCCGATCGTGCGCGCGCCTACCTGGTGGACTACGAAGCGGCCGTCGAGGACGGCAGCGTGACGCCGAGTCCGGACGACGGCACCGACACGGCGCGCGGCATCCTGGCACTGGCGGAGGGCCGGGTGGAGGATGCAATTGACGAGCTGCGAGCGGCGGATGTCGGTCCGTGTACGATCTGCGCTCTACCGATGTTGGGGCAGGCGTACGATCAGGCGGGCGAGACCGATTCGGTCGTCGCAGTATACGAGCGCTACGTCACGACGCCATGGCTGGATCGCCTGAACGCCGGCGACTGGTTCGCGCTCGCTACGATCTACGAGCGGTTGGCCGGTCTGTACGAGCTACGCGGCGACGCGGAGAAGGCTAGGCTGTATTTCGGCCGCTTCGTGGAGCTGTGGGAGGATGCGGATCCGGACCTGCAGCCGCGGGTCGAGGCGGCGCGTCGGGCGCTGGAGAGGCTCTCCGAGTCATCGTAGTCGGGGATTCCCGACCTCCCAATCACCCGCCCCGAGTATGCATCTCCCGGTGCGGGTCTTTCCGCAGATCTTCGATCTGATAGAGCGGACCGCGTAGCGAGTTGAGCTCGGCTCGCTCTTCGGCGCCGCGGTCGTCCCGCTGGTTCCACGCATCCGCAATCAACGTTCTGAGCTCCGCGGTCGACGCGCCTTCGCGCAACGGCGAGCGGAGGTCGAGGCCTTCGGCGGCATAGAGGCAGAGGAACCAGACGCCGTCGGCAGTCAGGCGACTGCGGTCGCAGGTCCGGCAGAACGGGTCGGTCGTGGAGGCGATGATCCCGAATACGGTGCCGTCGCGCAGGGTGTAGCGGTCGGCCGGTGCGCAGCCGTTCTTGCTCAGCTCTTGGATATGGCCGAAGCGTCGGCGCAGCGATTCGAGCATCTGCTGTTTGGAGAAGACTCGGTCGATCGACCACTGAGTGGCGCCGCCCACGTCCATGTACTCGATGAACCGGACCTCGGCGCCGACCTCGGCGCCGAACTCGATGAGGTCGGCCAGTTCGTCGTCGTTGAAGCCGCGCATCACGACGGTGTTGATCTTGAGCTTCGCGAGCCCTGCGGAGCGCGCCGCCTCGATGCCCGTGAGCACGTGGCGCAGATCGTCGCGGCGCGTGAGCGCTCGGAAGCGATCGGCGCGCAGCGTGTCGAGGCTGACGGTCAACCGGTGAAGGCCGGCGTCGGCCAGCGCCTCGGCGTGCCGGGCCAGCAGAACGCCGTTGGTGGTCAGGCTGAGGTCCCTGATCTCGGGTAGCCGCGCCAAGCGCGCGACGATCCGGCTGACCTCGCGGCGCATCAGCGGTTCGCCGCCGGTCAGCCGCAGCTTGTCGACGCCGAGCCCGGTGTAGGCCTCGACCAGGCGGCCGGTCTCCTCGACGTTCAGGATGTCGTCCCGCGGTAGCCAGACGTATTCCTCGCCCGGCATGCAGTAGGTGCAGCGCAGGTTGCACATATCGATGAGGGATAGGCGCAGGCTGCGGAGCGGCCGGGCCAGCCGGTCGATCGGGATCGTACCGTGCTCGGGCGCAGCCTCGGCGGCCCTGTCGGCGGATGCGCTGCTCGGCACCGGGGGTCTAGTCAACAGCTCTCCCATGTGTCGCGGTCCGGATCATCGGGCTCAATGGCGATTGCTGAACGATACCGGGGGCGGCGCGAGATGCAAGCCGCTGCCTGGTTGGGAAACCGAGTAGCGGGCGTCCCTGTTCCCTGGTCATATCCGGGTGGTTGGGATCTCTCGATATTGTAGCCGCGGCGCGCCGCGGTTAAGATGAGAACCATGAGGCGAGGTTCCCGCGGCGGTGGCCATTACAGTGACAGGGAGACGGCGCTCATCCTCAAGCTCGCATCCGAGTTGGATGCCGGCTCGTCGGGTGGGGAGGGGCACTCGCTGGCCGAGATCCAGGAGATCGCGGCCGAGGCGGGAATCGATGCCGAATTCGTCCTGCAGGCCGCGCACGCGCTGCACGCGCGGCGCACGGCGGGCGCAGCGCTCGCCGGCGCGCCCAGCTCCTTCCAATTCCAGCGGACCCTCGACGGCGAACTGTCGGACGGCGAGCTAGGAGAGCTGCTGAGCACGATCCGTCGGTTCACCGATGAGGAAGGCGAGGTCACCCGGGTGCTAGACTCGGTCGAGTGGCGAGCGTCGGACGCGCGCGGCGGTACGACGCACGTCGAGCTGACGCGGCGCGCCGGGCAGACAGCCATCCGGGTGAAGGGGTCGTACGGCAGCGTGGCGGTCTGGCCCTACCTGTGGGGCGGGATCATCGCCGCGATCGGCTCCATCGTGGCCGGCACGGAGATCCAGGCAACGATACTCGCCGAAGCCGGTATCATCGCCGGTCTCTGGGGCAGCGCCTATCTCGGAGCTCGCGCCGTCTGGCGTTCGATGGCCGCGAAGCTCGAGGGCAGGCTGAAGGGTCTGCTGGGCGCGTTGACGGCTCAGGCTTCCCGCGCACTGGGACCCGCCACTTCACCGGCCGCGCTCGAGACCGACGCGCCGCCGCAAACCGAGTCATAGCACCTAGCTGGACAAGCGCTGAGGTTGCCGCGCGGGCCGACCCTGCGATGCGACGTGTCGCCCCGAATTCTCGCATGACAGGGCTCCGCCTCGCGAGCCGGACCGGCGCGTTCCCTTGCTCGGTTATCGAGAATTCCCGATACTCTCGCAATCCTCGCGTTGAACGGACCTTCTTTCCGCTGGAGACATGTCGATAACTAGGGTCACAGTCTACTGCTCGTCCAGCACGCAGGCGGACTCCGTCTTTCTGGACGCCGCCGAGCGGCTCGGCCGGATACTCGCCGAGAGCGCGATGACGATCGTCTACGGGGCCGGTGGAGTGGGCTCGATGGGCCGGCTAGCCGACGGCGCGCTGGCGGCGGGCGGATCGGTCATCGGCGTCATCCCCGGATTCATGAAGGGGCTGGAGTGGTACCACAAGGGGATCGGTGAGGTGGTCGAGGTGTGGGACCTGCACGAGAGGAAGCGTGCGCTGCTGGAAGGCGCGGACGCGGTGGTGGCGTTGCCAGGCGGCTCGGGTACGCTCGACGAACTTCTGGAGGCGATCTCGCTGAAGCGGCTGGGCACGTTCCTGGGGCCGATCGTGATGGTCAACACAGGCGGCTTCTTCGACCCGTGTATCGAGTTGCTGGAGCGCTGCATCGCGGAGCGCTTCATGGACGCGCGCCACCGTGCGATGTGGCAGGTCGTGGCCGAGCCGGATGAGGTTCTCGATGCCTTTCGCTCGGCGCCGGCGTGGTCGAGCGAGGCGATCGGGTTTGCCGCGATATAGGCGGTTATGCCGGTCCTCTTTTTTGGTCCTCGAGCCCTCTGTATCTTCCGGTACGCGTCGAACAGTCTGACGGTGGTCGATGTAGCGGAGCAGGCGGTGGTGGGCACGGTAGATCTGGGTGAGCACCTCCGCCCGCACGGTCTGGGGGTATAGGGTGCCGGCGCCGAAGGTATCGCGGTGACGACTGACGAGCAGTATCTGCTGGTGACCAACCGTGCGGCCGGCACTCTGACGTTGGTCGACATCGCGACCGACCAGGTCCTTCGCAACCTGGAGGTGGGCGGTTTCCCGATCCGCGTCGAGGTCCGGCCGGACGGCAAGGTCGCCTATGTAGCCAATACGGGTGACAACATGTTGACGGTCATCGACCTCGACGCCTTCGACGTGATGATGACGATCGTCGCCGGTGAAGAGCCGGACGGAATGGCCTGGACCACCTATTAGTCGCCATGTCACTAACTTCGTACAGTTGGCCGCTGGCGGCGGCGATTCTGATCGCCGCCGCCTGTACGGTCGAGCGCGCCGATGTCCGAACGCCGAGCGGCGAACCGCCGGAGGCGGACACCACGCAGGTCCGCCGCCTGCTCGAGGTAATCGCCGAGGCGTACAGGACCGGCGATCTGGTCGCGCTCGACACTATCTACCACGAGGGTGCCACCATCTACGAAGGCGGACGGGCCGACAGTGGCTGGGTCGCCTACCGGGATGGCCGGCTTGCCCGGCAGATCGACGAGCTGAGCGAGCGGCGGCTCAGCTTCGGGGACATCGAGATCAGGTTGGCGGACGGCACCGCGCTGGTCACCTGCAGCTACACGCTTACGGCTCGGCGCGACGGCGAGCCGGTCACGACGCACGGTCTCGGGACGATGGTCTTCCGGAAGCTAGCCGGGCGTTGGCGTCTCGTTCACTCGCACACGTCGGAAGGGGCGAGCTGATGGAGGACACGGCGACGGGCGCGGAGAGCGAGCGGCGTCGTCGGCGCCTGAGCAGCCGCAACCCGCTCACCGGCGACCAGGTGGGCGACTTCCCGATCATGAGTGCGGAAGAGGTGCGTGGCCTGATCGACGCGGCGCGCGAGGCGCAGGCCGACTGGTCGCGGCGCTCGCTGGAGCAGCGGGCGCGGGCGCTCGATCGGGCACGGCGGCTGACGGCCGACCGCTCGGAAGCGATCGCTCGCATGATCAGGGCGGAGACGGGCAAGGCGACGGGTGAGGCGTTTTCCGAGGTCGCCGTCGCCTGCGACTACCTGGGCTATCTGAGCCGCTGGGTCCCGAAGCTCCTGCTGGCGCGCCAGGCGGGTACCGGCTGGCTCTCGCACCGCAGAGCGCGTGTCCTGTACGAGCCGTTCGGCGTGGTCGGCGCGATCACGCCGTGGAACTACCCATTCGCGATAACCATGAGCAGTGTGGGCACGCCGCTGGCGGCCGGCAACGCGGTGGTGCTCAAGCCGTCGGAGTATACGCCGGCGACGGGACAGCTGGTCGTCGAGCTGTTCCGCGAGGCGACAGGGTTGGAGGACTTGGTCGGCCTGGCGTCGGGCGACGGGCGGACGGGCGCGGCGCTTATCGAGGCCGGCGTGGACAAGATTGCGTTCACCGGATCGTCGGAGACTGGCAAGCAGGTCATGGCGGCGGCGGCGCGCGCGCTGACGCCGGTCGTGCTGGAGCTGGGTGGCAAGGACGCGATGATCGTCTGCGAGGATGCCGACATCGAGCGTGCGGCACGGGGCGCGGTCTGGGGCGCGTTCTACGGTTGCGGCCAGGTCTGCATGTCGGTGGAGCGTGCCTACGTCGTTGAGTCGGTGTACGATGAGTTCGTGCAGGCGGTGGTGGCGGAGGCGCGACGGGTGCGGACGAGCGATGAACCCGAGGCGACGGTCGGTTCGCTGATCGCGCCGTTCCAGCTGGAGAAGGTGGAAGCGCACATCCGCGACGCGCAGGCGCGGGGCGCGCGCGTGCTACTCGGTGGCAGGCCGATCAAGGGGCCGGGCCACTTCTACGAGCCCACTGTCGTCGTCGATGTCGACCATCGCATGGACTTGATGAAAGAGGAGACGTTCGGCCCGGTACTACCGATCATGCGTGTGACGGACGATGAGGAGGCGGTGCGGCTGGCCAACGACAGCCCGTTCGGCCTCGATGCGAGTATATGGACGCGGGACGCCGCGCGGGCGCGTCGTATCGCGGCCCGGCTACGCGTCGGTTCCGTCGTGGTCAACGACCATCTGATCAACTACGTGATTCCCGATCTGCCGTTCGGCGGTGTCGGTCGCAGTGGGTTCGGCCGCATGCATGGGTTGGAAGGACTGCGTGAGTTCGCGAGGCCGAAGGCGTGCGTCGAGGATCGGCTGACCTTCAAGCGTGAGCCATACTGGTTCGAAGAAGGCGGGAGTGGAGAAGGGCTGGCTCGGTCGCTGCTCGAGTTCCGGCACGGGCGCGGCCTGCTGCGTCGCGCGGGCGCCGCCCTGCAGCTGTTGCGTGGCTTGAAGCGATGATTACCGGCAACGTGCCGTCGAACCCGCTCGCCCCGCAGATCGACGACCTGCTCAGATGCGTGCATTGCGGGCTCTGCCTGCCCGCCTGTCCTACCTACGAGATCCTCGGCAGCGAGAACGACTCGCCGCGCGGCCGACTCTACTTGATGCGCGCGGTGGCGGAGGGGCGGCTCGAGCTCGAGAGCCAACCGTTCGCACGTCATCTCGATCTCTGTCTCGGCTGCCGCGCCTGCGAGCCGGTCTGCCCGTCGGGCGTTCGCTACGGTGCGCTGCTCGAGCGGGCGCGTGCCGAACGTCTGACGGCGGTCGGCGCACTCGGCCGCGTGGCAAGTATCCCGCTGGACCTCTTCTTCGCGAACCGCTGGCTCGGCCGCCTCGGCTGGGCCGTGCTGCGCCTGCTGCGGGGGAGCGGCATCGCGCGGTTGATCGCGCGGGCGGGCCGGGCGGGCCGAATGCCGGGGCGCCTGCGCTTCGCCACGGCGATGCTGGCGGCAACGGCGCCACGTGCCAGAGGGGTGCTGCGCAGCGTGCGGCGGCCGAGACGTCGGCACGCCGGGGCATGGCGATCGACGAGCACGGCGGCCGGGCCGCCGGACGGCGAGCTGGTCGCGTTGCTCGAGGGGTGCGTCATGTGGGGGCTGTTCCGCCAAGTGAATCATGCCACGGCGCGCCTGGTCCACGCGCAGGGCGTGCGGACGGTGAGGCTGCCGCCGGGTCTTTGCTGTGGCGCGCTGCACGCGCATGCCGGTCGGCTGGACACGGCGCGCGAGCTGGCCCGGCGCGTGATTGCGGCGGTCGAGAATTCCGGCGCCAGCCTGCTGATCGCCAACTCGGCGGGCTGTTCGGCGGCGATCAGGGACTACGGCGACTGGCTGCGCGATGATCCGATCTACCGCGAACGGGCCGAGCGGGTCGCCGGCATGGTGCGCGACGCCAGCGAGTGGCTGGTCGAGCGACCGCGGCTGGCCTATCGATCGCTGTCGGCGCGGCTGGGCTACGACGCGCCCTGCCACTTACTGCACGCGCAGGGTATCGACGATCCACCGGTCGAGCTGCTTGCGCAGGTCCCCGAGCTCGATGTCGTGAAACTCCCGCGCTCCGAGCGCTGCTGCGGCGCCGCCGGGCTGTATGGCCTCCAGCACCGTCGTCTAAGCGAGGATCTGTTGCTGCGCAAACTGGGCGAAGTAGTGGAGACCGACGTCGACCTGGTGGCCACGGGCAACCCCGGTTGCCTGATGCAGATCGGGGCCGGCGCGCTCGTCCACGGCGTGCCGATAGAGACCGTCCATCCCATCGAGTTGCTGGCGGGTCTGCTGGAATCGGACTGAAGGTAAGCCATGGCCGAGCTGACTCCTCCGATGGCGCCTTGGCGCGCAAAGCTCCGCGAGATCATCTTCGAGGCCGAGACGCCCGGCGGTAAGGCATTCGACGTCGCGCTGTTGCTGGCGATCGTGGTTAGCGTGGTCGCCGTGATGCTGGAGAGCGTTGCCGGGGTCCGGGCTCGCCACGGACCGGTACTTCGCGCGGCGGAGTGGGTCTTCACCGTCCTCTTCACGATCGAGTATGTCCTCAGGTTGATCTGCGTCGGCAGGCCGATGCGCTACGCGCTGAGCTTCTTCGGTATCGTGGACTTCCTGGCCATCGTTCCCACGTACTTGAGCGTGCTGTTACCCGGCGCCCAATCGCTGATAGTCATCCGGGCATTACGCCTGCTGCGCGTCTTCCGCGTGATGAAGCTCGTACACTTCGTCGGTGAGGCGCGGATGCTGCGCACGGCGCTCCGTGCCAGCACGCGCAAGGTCATCGTCTTCCTCGGCACTGTGCTCACGCTGATGCTCATCATCGGTGCGCTCATGTACTTGATCGAGGGCGAGGAGCACGGGTTCACGAACATCCCGGAGAGCATCTACTGGACGATCGTCACGATGACGACGGTCGGCTACGGCGACATCGCGCCGGCCACCGTGCCGGGCCGGATCCTCGCCTCGATGGTGATGATCATAGGGTACGGGATCATCGCGGTGCCTACCGGTATCGTGACGGTCGAGCTGGCCGGTGCTCGCAGGCGACCGATTAGTACGCGGGCCTGCCACGAGTGTGCGGCGGAAGGACACGATGCCGATGCCGAGTACTGCAAGTACTGCGGAGCCAGGTTGTAGGATTGGGCATCGAATACCCGCACCGCAGTGCCGGAGATCAGCAGCGACAGGCCGAGCGAGATTGCGACACGAGTCAGGTCAACCGATCGGAACGTGCCATGCAAAAAGCGAACGCTCCACTTCACGAGATGCTGAAGCTGAACACGCGCCTCTTCCTGAACTGTCTGGCCGGTGTCGACGACACGACGGCGCGGAAGCGGCTGAGCGGCGACACCAACAGCATTGGGTTCCTCGCCTGCCATGTCCTGCATGCCCGTTACTACCTGGGGTCCTTCATGGGGCTCGAGCCGCTGAACCCGTTTCAGGAGATGTTCGATTCGGCGCACGACGTCAACGACCTGGCGGTGCCGCCGCTCGAGGAGCTGAGGTCGGCCTGGCGCGAGCTTTCCGCGCAGCTGGAGGGTCGTCTGCCGGAGCTGAGCGAAGCGGAGCTGGACCGCGACGCGGGTCAGGAATTCCCGGTGGGGGACGGCACGGTGCGGGGGGCGGTCGCGTTCCTGGTCCAGCACGAGTCGTACCATATCGGCCAGATGGCGTTGTTGCGGAAGTGTTTCGGACTGGAGGCGATGTCGTACGGGGGCGACGGCTAAGAGCGGCGGAGGCTTGTACGAGTAGGATTGCTGAAAGGACGGAGGAATGGCTGAGTCGGTGCGCGATAGGAACGCGGCGGATGTGACGCGCGACGGCCCGCTCGAGATGAGCGGGGATATCGTGGTCTCGTCGGCAGGGGGTGAGGTCCTCCAGGAGGCGGAGCGGACCTGGCTGTGTCGCTGCGGCGCGTCAGGTAACAAGCCGTTCTGCGACGGAAGCCACTCGAAGGTCGCGTTCGAGGACGGCGGCGAACTGGCGGAGGCGAGACTGAAACCGGATGTGTTCGTGGCGGGCGGCAAGCTGGCGGTGACGCCGCTGGCGAACGGTCCGCTTCTGGTGAAGGGCTCGCTGGAGGTCCGCAGTGCGGACGGTAAGGCGATCAGCTATCACGCGGGCCAGGCGGCACTGTGCCGCTGCGGCGCATCGGGTAGGAAGCCGTTCTGCGACGGTACACACAAACAGGTCGGCTTCAGCGCCGACTAGGGGAGCGGCGGGCCGCCTAGCGCGGTAGCGGTTCGGGGAGGTCGGCCACGACGTAGGCCATCACCGCCATGGCGGCCACACACTCGGCCATTTCCCGGGGGTCGAGCACCTCGATCGTATCGGCCGCGGCGTGGTGGTACCAGAAGTACGTTTCGCCGTCTACCCGGAGCCCCATCCCCGGCACGCCGTCCCGCATGATCGGTCCGATGTCGGCTCCGCCACCGCCGCGCTCGACGGCGTCGGCGCCGATCGACTCGAGCAACGTGCCGATCTCGCGGACGATCTCGTAGGCGGCGGCGGAACCGGTGAAGCCGAAACCGAGCGGCTTGAAGACGCCGGCGTCCGATTCGATGGCGAGTATGTGATCGTCCAGCTCGTCGATGTGATAGTCACGATAGGCGTTGGCGCCGCGCAAACCGTTTTCCTCGTTGGTCCAAAGCACGACCCGCAGGGTGCGCCGCGGTCGCAGTCCGAGCTCGTGGATCAGCCGCAGCGCCTCCCAGGCCGCGACGCAGCCACCGGCGTCGTCCATCGCCCCGGTACCCACATCCCAACAATCGATGTGACCGCCCATCACTACGACCTGCTCGGGGTGCTCCCAGCCGACGATCTCGGCGATGACGTTGCGCGACACGACATCGGGCAGCGTCTGCGCTTCCATCCTGAGCCGGACCTCGATCCGCTGGCCGCGTTCCTGCATGCGCTGCAGCATCTCGGCGTCCTCGATGGTGATCGCGGCGTGTGGGATCCGCGGCGCCGCCGGGTCGTAGAGCATCTGACCCGTGTGCGGCGTCTGCATCGAGAACGGCGTGACCGAGCGGATCAGGCTGGCCACGGCGCCCGTCTTGGCGGCCGCGATCGCGCCGTGCACCCGGTAGGTCACCGTCTCGCCGTAACTGACGAACGGCGCGTTGAACAGCACGATCTTCCCACGCGCCTCGTCGCTGCGGGCTTCCAACTCGTCGAAGCTGCCTACCACCAGCACCTCAGCGCGGATCCCCTCCGCCGGCGTACCGACGCTGCCCCCCAGTCCCAGCATCGGCAGCTTCGCGCGACGCGGTGAGATCAACTCCAGCGACTCCTCGCCGCGCACCCAGTGCGGCACCGGCACCGAGTCTCCCCGCACGTTCTCCAGACCGTCCTCCTCCATCCCCTCCATGATCCAGTCGATGGCCCGCTCCAAATTCTCCGAGCCGCTGAACCGGTGGCCGAAACGGTCGGTAAGCTGGGCGAGCCGCTCGTAGGCGGCGCTGTCGGCGAGGGCGGCTTCGATCAGCTGCCCGGCTACCTCGCGGTACGAGTCGGCGATGGGCTCGCCGCCGTTCGACTGGGCGAGCGCGGCAGAGGACAGGCCGGCGGCGGCCAGGAGGCAGAGGGTCACGGGTGCAGCCGCGAGGAAGCGCATGGAGATGTGTTCCTTATTGGCCACGGTCTTCATTGCAAAAGGTCGCCAAAAATGACGAGAGCGGCCGGGAATAGCAAGTAAGGACAAGGGCCGGCCGACGTCGGTCGTGCGAGTCCGCCAGGAGTGCCCGCCAGTTCCGGGCGCGAAATGTCGGCGGATTTGCAGCCAGACGAGACGGGCGGACCTGGAACCGGGCGAGCTAGAACTTCCGCTTGCGGGTGATCAGGTTGACGATGATGACTAGGAAGAAGGCACCGGCCGCTGAGGAGACGAGATTCAACTCCATCGGGCCGATCGGAACGACGAGCGGCTCCGGCCAGCCGAAGTTGCGGAAGATGCGTGGCCCGACGACGGTTCCGAAGAAGGCGACGACAAAGGAGACGGGGCAGCCGCCGCGGGAATAGCCGCTGATGAACTGGCCCAGAGCCGCGCAAACGGCTGCGAGCACCGCCAGGACGCCGACCTCGATGATGCCCATCGGCTACCAAGGTGCAACGGTCGCGGCCCCGAGACAATGACCGGCCTGTAAGCTGTGGCAGGGCGCCGGCCGTGTGGACATGCAGGTCGGGACGCCGCATATTGCGGCGGACGGGAGCAAGAGCCCACCAGTTCACCCGATATTTGCCAAAGGACGAGACGATGCGAACGGTTGCCCTCGCGCTGATCGCGCTGCTCTCGGCATCGAGTGCCGGCGCCCAGGAGTTCGATTTCTACAGCAACGGGCCGTACCGCCCCGACGTGACGCGACCTGCCTTGCTGCTGGACTACGAGCCGGGTGAGTTCCACACCGACCACGGCAACATGCTGCGGGTCATCGAGGCCATCGCGAGCACGGCCGATGACAGGGTGCGGATCTATCGTTACGGCCGCTCGGTCGAGGGTCGACCACTCATTCTGGTCGTGGTGAGTGCGCCCGAGAACATCGCGCGGCTGGATGAGATCAAGGCGAATATCCGGCGGCTGCGTGACCCGCGGAGCACGAGCCGGCAGGAGGCGGCGGCGATCGCGCAGGCGACGCCTGCGATCGGCTGGATGAACTACGCGAACGATGGAAATGAGACTGCGGCGCTGGAGGCGGCGATGCAGGTGGCCTACCAGCTGGCGGCCGGCGAGGACACGATGACGCTGGCGATCTTGGAGAACGTGGTCACGGTGATCAACCCCGCGCACAACCCTGAGAGCCACGAGCGGTTCGTCGAGTGGTACAACGCCTTCGCGGTGGGCGACTCATCGCACAGCAGTTTGGAGCACGATGCGCCGTGGGGGATGAGCACGAACAACAACCACTACCAGTTCGACCTGAACCGCGACGCGCTGGTCATGGCACAGCGGGAGACGCGAGCGATCATCGCCGCGCATCATGAGTGGAGCCCCCAGGTATTCGTCGATCATCACGGCCAGACGACGCAGTTCTTCATGCCGCCGCCGGTGCGGCCGATCAACCCGAGTCTACCGGCGGATCAGATCGTGCGCTGGACGGAGATTTACGGGCGTGCCAACGGAGCGGCATTCGACCGCTACGGCTGGAACTACTACGTGCGCGACGTCTTCGATCTCCACTATCCGGGGTATTGGGACAGCTGGCCTGCGCTGAACGGCGCGACCGGGATGACCTACGAGACCGACGGCGGCGGCTCCAGAGGGTATCGCTGGTCTCGCGACGACGGCACCGTGGTGACTTTCAGGGATGGTATCGCGAAGCACTTCACGGCGTCGCTGGCGACGCTGCGGGCGACGGCGGCGCATCGTGAGGAGCGGCTGCGCGACTACTACGAGTTCTTCCGCTCCGGGATGAGCGAGTTCGCCGGTCAGCGACCTTGGAAGCGGTTCGTGATCGTTCCCGGCGCTGACCCCGAGCGGGCGGCGCGGCTGGTGGAGATCCTGCTGCGCGACGGGGTCGAGGTGAGCGTGGCGAGCGAGTCGTTCGGCGCGGGCGCCGCCCACGAATATCTGTCGGGCCGTACGCGGCGGCGCGAGTTCCCGGCCGGCAGCTACATCATCGACCTGGCGCAGCCTCAGGCGCGGCTGGTCGACGCGCTGCTCGCCCCGGATGCGGAGATGGATTCGGCCTTCCTGAACGAGCAGTTCCGCCGGCGGGCGCTGAATGCGCGGCGCGGTTCGCGGGCGGCGCGCGAGGGTTTCCAATTCTACGACATAACCGCCTGGAGCCTGGCGCTGTCGTTCGGGGTGGAGGCGTACTGGCTGGAGGAGGCGGGTCGTGTGTCGGCACGAGCGCTCGAGGTCGAGTTCGACGAAGCGAACGCGCCCTGGCGGCCGCCGGCCTACCTCGGGGCTCGAGACCTGGGGCGGCTTCCCGAGGCGCTACGTTCCGGGATCGACGGCGGTGTACGGGGTGGCCGTGCGGGTACCGCGTACGTCTACCGCTACGACCGGGACGCTGCGTTGCGTCTGACGGTCGCGCTAATGGATGAGGGGTTCAAGGTGGCGGTGGCGGGGCGGCGGTTGCGGGCGGGCGGCGTATGGTACGCGCGTGGTGCGATGGTCGTGCGTGTGTCCCGCAACCCGGAGTCGGTCCATGCCCGGATCGACGAGTTGGCGCGCCGCTTCGGCGTGCCGGTCGACGCGGTTCACACCGCCTACTACGATGAGGGTCCCACCGGCGTGGGCTCGAACCCGGTGGTGACGCTGCGGTACCCGCGGGTCGCGGTGGCGGCGGGCGAAAGCGTCGGCACCAGCGGCTACGGCCATACCTGGTACCTGCTGGAGCGCGAGTACGGCCTTCCGTTCACCGGTCTCCGCGTCGAGTCGATTACCGGCCGCCTCGATGACTACGACGTCCTGATCCTTCCCCCTGGCTGGGGCTATAGTGGCGCTTTCGGCGAGAGCGGAGCCGAGGCGCTGCGTGAGTGGGTGCGTGGCGGTGGCGTGCTGGTCGGGCTGGGCAGCGCGGCGGAGTACCTTGCGGATCCGGAGCTCGGGTTCACCACGGCGAAGCTGGTGGGGCGTGACGATGGCGATGGCGATGGCGATGGCGAGAGCTACATGCCGCCGGCGCAGGGGGAGAGGATGCCGCCGCTGGTGAGTCCGGAGGCCGGCGAGGACGGCCCACTGGGGGTGCCGGGGGCGATCATGCGTGCGGCGCTCGACCTCACGCACCCGCTGACCTTTGGCTACGGGGCGGAGTCCATCGCCGTGCTGCTCTCCGGCGACGATTTCTATCGGCCGTCGGAGAGCGGCTCGAGCCCGGTAGCCTTCGTCGGTGGGGACCTGGCCATAGCGGGGTTCACCTGGCCAGAGAACACACAGAAGTACCTCGAGGGCACGGCCTGGATGATCGATGAGCCGCTGGGCCGGGGACGCGTGGTGCTCTTCGCCGATGACCCGAACTACCGGCACCTCTGGCCGTCGCTGAACCGGCTGTTCCTGAACGCGATACTGATCGGGCCGACGGTTCGGTAGATGGGAATTCGGCAATCCATGACTACTTGACCGGGAGAACAGCGGAGTACTCGCAGTATGGACCGCCGCGGTTCCCAATTCGAGTAGTCTATTGCTCAGGTATTCTAGTAATCATGGACTGCCGAATTCCCTGCCACTGGCCCCGGTGTGCCCCTGTGCTTTAGCTTGTAACGCATGAGTGCGTCCACCACCGGCCCGCACGAGTCGGGCTTCCCGACCGACGACCCACGCCTACTCTCGCTGCTACCTCTGATCTACGTGGCATGGTCGGACAGCGACCTCACGCTGGCCGAATGGCGAGCGATCGCCGACCAGGTGGAAAAGCTCGACCTGCCCGAGGGCACGAAGCTGCCGGTCCTGGAACGCTGGCTCAACCCGGACGCGCCACCGGCGCCCGGTGAGCTGCGTAGCCTGCTGAGTTTGATCCGGCGGATGGCGGCCGGGTTGCCGGAGTCGACGCGGCGGTCGCTGGCGGATCTCGGCATCGAACTGGCCCGGGCCGGTGGCGGTGATGACGCGGAGTTCTGGCTGCGCCCCGAAGTCAGCGAGGCGCTGGCGGACATCGAAGGTGCATTGGGCGTGGACGCCTCCCAGCTTTGCACGGAGCTTCTGAGCCCCGAGGGGGTGCGGCCCGCCGGCGAGGACGAGGAGCCGTCGGCGGCGTTCGATGTCGGCTCGATGACGCGGCTACTGGGCGGCGCCTATCGCGAGACGCGGGAGGCGGTGCTGAGGGTCCTGCGCGACCCGAAGTTCCGGTACGAGTATGGCCTGGACCGGACGACCTACCGGGAGCGCGTGATGGATTGGTGCCGCGAGCTAGCCCGGCACGGCTTCGGCGCTCTGGCTTATGCACCTGACTACGGTGGCAAAGGCGACCTCGGCCGGTTCCTCGCCGTATCCGAGACGTTGGGCTACCACGATCTGAGTCTGGCGGTGAAGTTTGGCGTCCAGTTCGGCTTGTTCGGCGGGAGCATCTCCAGTCTCGGCACGCATCGTCATCACGAGAGGTACCTCCCCGATATCGGGAGCTTGGAGCTGCCCGGTTGCTACGCGATGAGCGAGGCGGCGCACGGCTCCAACGTGCGCGACATCGAGACGCTGGCGCGCTACGACAGGAAGACGCGCGAGTTCGTGGTCAACACGCCGACCGGTCGGGCGCGCAAGGTCTACATCGGCAATGCGGTTCGTCATGGCCGGATGGCCACCGTGTTCGCGCAACTCGAGATCGATGACGCGCGTTACGGCGTGCACGCCTTCCTCGTCCCGATCCGCGACCGGGAAGGTAAGCTTCGACAGGGGATCCGCATTCGCGACCATGGTGAGAAGGCCGGGCTGGGCGGCGTGGACAACGGATCCATCTGGTTCGACCACGTCCGAATCCCACGTGAGAACCTGCTGAACCGATTCGCCTACGTGAGCGCGGACGGCGTCTACACGACGACGATTCCCAGTGATGCGAAGCGCTTCTTCACCATGCTTGGCACGCTGGTCGGTGGCCGGATCAGCATAGCGGCTGCGGCGTTGAGCGCGGTGAAGACCGGTATGACGATTGCCGTGCGGTACGGCGTGCGGCGCAGACAGTTCGGACCGGTCGGCGAGCCCGAGATCCGCATCCTCGACTACCGGAGCCATCAGCGCCGGCTGATGCCGCCGCTGGCGACGACCTACGCTCTCGACTTCGCCATCAAGCATCTGGTGCGAACGTATCTGGCACGCCGTGGCACGATGCCGCGGGAGGTCGAGGTGCTGGCGGCTGGGCTCAAGGCGTATTCGACCTGGCACGCCGTTCACACCCTGCAGACGTGCCGCGAAGCGTGCGGCGGCTCCGGCTACATGGCGGTGAATCGGTTCGCCTCGCTGCGAGCCGACGCCGATGTCTTTACCACGTTCGAGGGCGACAACACGGTACTGATGCTGCTCGTTGCCAAGGCGCTGCTCGCCGACTTTCGCGAGCAGTTCGAGGAGGCTCGGTTCCTGGGGATCCTCAAGCAGGTGACCGGGAAAGCGGCGCGGGCGATCGCCGAGCTGAATCCCGTCATCACCCGTATGGCCGACGAGGCGCATCTGCGCGATCCCGAGTTCCAGCTCGGCGCCTTACGCTACCGCGAGAATCGCGTGCTGGTCGCCGCGGCACGACGGTTGAAGAAGCTGATCGACAAGGGTATGGATTCGTTCGCCGCGATGAACGACTGCCAGGATCAACTGCTCGCTCTGGCGAACGCCCACGTCGAGCGCGTGATCCTCGAGCAGTTCCACGACGCGATCGGCGATGTGCCTAACGAGCAGCTGCAATCGGTCCTCCGTACACTCCGCGACCTCTTCGCGCTGTCGCGGATCGAGGCCGATCGTGGCTGGTTCCTAGAGCACGGCTACATCGAGCCCAACAAGTCGAGGAGGATCCGCAGACTGGTCAGCCGCCTGTGCCACGACGTTCGCCAGCAGGCGCTGCCGCTCGTCGACGCGTTCGCCATCCCGGACGAACTGCTGGGGGCACCGATCGCGCTGGGCGAGTTCACGAGCGGACGACGCGCCGGGAGCTAGAGGACGGAGCCAGGGAACGCGGCGTGCATAAACGAACGCCGCCGGGTTGTCGATGCCCGGCGGCGCTTTGCGTCGAGAAACGGAGGCCCGCTCGTTGTCGGCTGCGACCGCTCCCACAGCGGGCAGGTGGGACAGCTGAGGTAGTCTTCGTCAGTTCAAGACAGTTGGGAAGCGCCAGCTCCCGAACGAGCCTCCGTGAAGAATTGTCAAACAGCCAGTGTAGCTCTGTGCCCTCGCCGGCCGATCAGAGGATCCCGACGATCAAATAGATCACCGTCGTCAGAATGACCAGCAGGCCGAACCGAGCTTCACAGCGCTTAGGTGCCGTCAGGACCTTCGCTTGTGTTCTCATGCTATCATATTCCTGACAGGGCAAAGGGGCCGAGCGTACAGACGAAGCTAAAGCTAGCCCGCTCGGATCAGGTACTGATCAGGTAGCGGTCAGGTGAGTGGCCAGCCTATCAGGTACCTATCAGGCCGACGCGCCGGGTGATCAGGTGTCGGTCAGGTGGCTATCATGTAAGGGGCTGCAGGGGCGTACCGCAGTCATGGCGGGGCGGAACAAATGTTTGCGGGGCCGCGCACCCGGACCCGTCTTGTGGCGAATCGGCTGGATGGGCAGATTTCGGGATATCCCGGCGGGCTGAGGTCAAATGATCGAGATACGGACACTGGGGCGTACATCGGTGGCGGTGGACGGCGAGCCGTTGAGCGGGGAGGCGGCGTGGCCGAAATCGCTGGCGCTGCTGGTCTACATGGCCCGGGAGCCGGGTCCGGACCGGCGCGACGAGATCCTCGGTGTGCTGTGGCCGGAGCGTGACGAGAAGCGGGCGCGGCGAGCGCTGAACCAGCTGCTGTACACGCTGCGCAAGACCAGCCCCCAGCTCACGCTGGAGAGTGTGGAGGACGCGGTCGACTTCGGTCGTGAGGTCTGGCTGGACGTGGAGGAGTTCGAGCGTCGTCTGGAGGCGAACGATCCGGAGGGCGCGGTGGGGCTGTACGAGGGTCCGTTTCTGGCCGACCTGGCGGTAAACGAGCCGGACTTCGACCACTGGGCGGACCGGCAGCGGGCGGACCTACAGCGGAAGTTTCGCAAGGCGGCGCTGGAGCTGGCGAGTCAGGCGCGGGAGGCGGGCGATCTGGACGGTGCGGTTGCGCACTGTCGTCGGCTGGTCGACTCGGACACGCTGGACGATGAGGCTCAGCACCTGCTGATCGAGTCGCTCTACCTACGGGGCGACCGGGTGTCGGCGCTGCGTCAGTACGACGTATACCGCGATCTGCTGGCGCGGGAGCTGGAGGTCGAGCCGCTGGAGCACACGCGCCAGCTGGTGGAGCGGATCCGCAGCGAGCCGCAGGCGGGCGAGGGTCCGGAGGAGTCGGTGACGTCGGAGGAGGAGGAGCGGGCGGGGGGCGCTGCGGACGGCGAGGAGACCGTGGAGACGCCGCCGGCGACGGGGCGGCCGCTCGTGCCGCCGGTTGGCCGGAGCTGGCTGGTGGCGGGCGCGGTGTTGGTGGTGGCGGTACTGGCGGTTGTGTTCTGGCCGTGGCGGGGCGCCGGGCCCGGGGTTGCGGGCGACGAGGTGGTGGCGGCGGAGGATATGCGGGTGGCGGTGCTACCGTTCGCGCTGCACGGGTTCGGTAACGATGACGAGGGGCTATCGGCGGGTGTGGCGCAGCTACTGGCGATCAACCTCGAGGAGCTGGGCGCGCTGGAGCTCGTGCCACACCACGCGGTACTCGACGTATGGGAGCGCGGCGGATTGAGCGGGGCGACGGCGTTCACCGCCGAGTCGCTCGCCGTGCTCGCCGTCAACATGCAGGCGACGTCGCTCATCTTGGGCGACCTTCACGCCAGTGGAAACGAGTTTCGGATCGTGGCCGAGCTGGTGGGTGGCCGGACCGGCGTCGTGCTGGCGGCGGCCGACGTGCGCGGGCCGCGGGACAGTCTCTTCGGTCTGCTCGACGAGCTGGCGCTATCGTTGTCCAGCGACCTGAGCGCGAGGGCGGATACGAGCGGGGCCGAGTGATCGAGCCCGCGTTTCGTTGAGGGTCGCTCCCCGCTGATCGTGGCGCAGGCGGCGGAGGCGGCCGACTGACGGAGCGCCGCCGGCCAGGTCGACCAGGGATCCGGATCTCTAGCTGTGGCTCGCGATGGCTGCGAACTCCAATTAGGAGGGGTCATGCGCCGTTTTCTGCTCTTTCTGCTGGTGCTCATCATCGGTCTCCTGGTCGGACATTTCGGCGGGCGCCGCTACATGCCCGTGTCGTATCGGCACTCGGTGACGGTCGGGATCACCGGGACCCCGTCGCCGATCACGGTCATACCGGACACCGTGTTCGTCCGTCAACGGGACACGCTGAAGTGGTATCATCCCAGCGCCGACAGCTTCTTCATCGACATGTCGGTCGATCGGAAAGGCTCACCCGCGGTCGATAGTCAGGTTAGAGGAGTTGGCGGCGGCTACGCGGTGACGGTGATACGGGAGGACGCGCTGGTAGACAGCGTGTACAAGTACCTGGTTACCGTGTGGGAGGGTGGTCAGCGAGACACCCTGGATCCGCATATCATCCCGGGTGAAGAGGAGGGAGAGCACTAGCCGGGATCGGCCACCAGCGCCTCGAAACGCGGGTCGTCGTGTAGACTTTCCCACCACCAGTCGCTGGCGATGAAGGCCCGCTCGCCGGGCTCGCTCTCGAGCAAGACGCCGAGCAGGCGGAGCGCTTCGGCGGTGTCGCCGAGCTGGAGCCTGGCGTTCGCTTCGTAGTAACCCGTCCACGGGTCCGGCGCCTCGAGGCCGGCGCGGGCCCGCTCGATCACCGCCCGGGCGCTATCGGCGTGGCCGGAGCGCACGAGCACCGCCGCCACCTGCATGAGAGTATAGGCGCGGGTCACGGATCGTACGTCCTGCGGGCTCAGCTCGACGTGCTTGGCCTGTAGCTGCCAGGCGCGCTCGACGTCTGGGGGCGGCCCTTCGGGCCCCGCCAGCGCCACCAACTCGGAGGCCACGAAGCTCTCGCGGTCCGGGAAACGCCGCTGACCTTCGCCGCACCAGCGTGCCACCCTGTCCCAGTCCTTGAGATTGAGCGCGTTGTAGCAGAGCCGGAAGAGGATGACGCGGGCGTTCTCCAGGAAGGCGTCGGCCTCGTAGGCGTGTTCAGCGGTGATCAGACCCGCGCGGAAGTCGCCGCGGGATTGATGGATCAGGCTGAGCCTGCTCCAGGCGCGCGCCAGTGTCGGGTCGATCTCGACGGCTCTGGTCAGCTCCGATTCGGCCTCGGCCTCCAGGCGAGCGGCCTCCTCCGAGTCGGCCGTCTCCTCGGTCACAGCGGAGAGGAGGATCCCGCGCAGCTCGAGGGCGCTGGCGTTGTCCGCGTCGAGGGCCAGCGCGCGATCGGCGTGGGCGATGGCTTCGCGAAGCGTGGCCACATCGCGAGCTCTACCGGAACCCAGCCAGATCGAGAGGTGTGAGGCCAACCAGCCGCGTAGCACGATGGGCTCGACCCACTCGGGGTCGGCCGCCTCGGCTCTGGCCAGCAGCCGGTCGGCGCGTTCCAGGGTTCTCACGGCGGCCGCGGTGTCCTGTTCGGCGATTCGTGCCGCCTCTTCGTCCAGGCGGGCGGCGCGCTGCACGTATTCCCAGGCCTCGGGGCTGCCCGTACCGGCCCGCCATTCACGCAGGCGGATCTCCTCGCCCAAGCGCTCCCGCAGCAACCGGGCGATGGAGTCGCTGACCTGGTCGAGCAGCACGAAGGGGTTGTCGGCTGTCCCATCGATCATGCTGCTCATCAGGTGAGTCATGGCCCGGGCATCGATCAGCTGGACGCTGACGCGGAGCTGCTCACGCGTGCCGGCAACGCTGCCTTCGACCAGCATACCCGCCCCGAGCTGCCGGGCGATCGTGTCGCGCGATATGCCCTGATCGCGATAAGCCTTGACTGCGTTCCTGGGCAGAACATGCAGGCGCTCGACCTGAGCCAGTTGGTGGGTGAGGTGCTCGGTGAGACTGTTCGCTATGTGGGCGAGCTCTCCGTCCGCGCTGTGGTCGTCGAAATAGAGGACTGCGATGCGCGTCGTTGCAGGAAGTGTGGCGGCATCGATCTGATGTTGTGGCTCCGCTTCGCCGCGGAAAAACAAGAAGTAGGCCGGCGGCGCCAGGACAACGAGGGCCAGCAACAGGGCGACGTGGATCGGACGTAGCCTGTCGGCCCAAGCCGGCCAGGGGGCAATGTCGACGGCGAGCCGCCGCTCGTGCGCCCAGGCGAGCACGAGCGTGGTCGGCAGTCCGATCGCCAGCAGGTACAAAGCGAGGTGGAACACCCAGTTCGGGAAGAGCGCACGCTCGACCAGGATGTCCGTCGCCTGCAGCACCAGCCACGCAACGCCGAGATAGACGAGCGCCACGCGGACGATGCGACGCGAGCGTAGCTCTCTGATGAGGGCGCCGGGCCCGGTCTCCGGCGGTTGGGTCGCGCCCGGCTCGGGGGCAGTCGCGGCGGCCCGGAGTGGCGCGCGCGTCGTCTCAGACAGCGGGCGGAACTCTGGCGATTCACCTGCGCGCACGCGCTCGACCAGCGCCAGCGTCTCCTCGAGTGGCTCGACCTCGAGCTCGCGTGCCAGTCGCTCGCGATGGGCGTCGAAGCGACTCAGGGCTGCCGTGCGATCGCCGCTGGCGGCCAGCAGCCCGATCAGGGTGTGCTGGGCTTCGTCATCGAGCGGCTCCAAGGTCGTCCAGCGCCAGGCTTCCGCCAGAGCGGCGGCCGTGTCGCCGGCGGCGGCCCGCTCGGCTATGACATGACGGAAGCCTTGGTGTGCGAGGCGGGCGAGAGCGGCGCGCGTGTTGGCCAGCCATTCCTCGAAATCGCCGACGCCGGGCAGCGAGAACTGATCCAGGAACGGGCCTTTGTAGAGCTCGATCACTCGCCGCCAGTCACCGCGCTCGGCTGCAGCCTCCAGCTGCGCGGCGTCTACGGTGCAAGTTCCGACGTCCAGCCGGACGGAATCGCCCTCGACTTGCAGACACTCTTCGCCCAACTCGCGCTTGAGAGCGTAGAGCGCCTGGGACAGGGAGTGACGTGCTCTCTCTTCGTCGCGTTCCGGCCAGAAGAGCGCCAGGAGATGGCCGCGCGATGCCTGCCCCTCGACCGCCAGGTAGGCGAGCAGCGCGAACCTCTGCCTCTGGGCCGTGATTCCCGGCAGGTCGGCGCCGTCGCGTTGGACGGCGCCGCGGCCCAGGGTTCGCAGCTCGATCATCGGGCGCAGTCGAGCCGGCCGAGTGAGCAGCGCAGCGAGCGAGACGTTGGGGCCAGGCGACTCATCGCTTTCTCCCGTTGGCGGCCTGACGGCCCCCGGGCCGCCGCATAGCCGCACCGACGGTCGGGGGTGGGCCGACGGCAGGAGTACGTGTGTGCGATACATAGTGCACGCCCGCCCTAGGGTACCGCAAGTTTGCACGGCGCCGCCGGGCGCGTCCGCCGCTGATGGTCGTAACTGTCTGCAGGCCCGGGGGTTGAGGCTCCGGCCCCATCCACATGACAGCCAAATGATCCGCGTGATAGCCCAGATGACGTGCCGCTGAAAGCCCGCTGAAGGGGCCACCGTATACTGCCGGCGAGAGTTGGAGGGCGGGTCCGGGGGGCGGTGACGAGATCTGGCAAATCGGAGGTAACGATGCTCTTTGGCAGGAAGAGGCTCAGCAAGACAGCGCATGTCGCGAAGCTCATCGGGCTCGGATTGTTCTATCTGGCCTTGGCGGCGGCACTCACCTACTCGGTGCTGAGCCCGGCCGAGGCCGTGGCGCCCTAGGAGAGCGCGACGCAGCGGGCAGGAGCGAACCCACCGCTGCGGTGGAGGGTGCAGTCCACCGCGGCAACCCCGCCGATTCCACTCCTCATCTCTGCTCTCAGCAGCGGGTGGCGCCCGACTCCCGGGCGCCACCCGACCCATCGGCGTCGGCCGATCCTGTTCGCATTGGTGCCGGCGGTTTCTGATATGAAAGTTCATCCGTTCTCTTGGTCCTCCTGATCGTGGATTCCCGAATTCCCCAGGTCCCGAGCATCACTTGCGGGGGTCCGACCACGCCTCTAGTGTGAGCTATCAAGCCCATTTCCATTGACCTTCGGTTCAACGGCTCCCGCTGGAGAGGTCCGAGATGAGACTGCGATACGCGCTAGCGATGGTCGCCCTGCTGCCGACCCTGGGATGGGCGCAGCGGACGGCGGATGAGCTCCCGACGCCCGGCTCGTTCCTCGGCTTCGAGGTCGGGGCGGACCGCAGATTGGCCGACTGGAACGAGATAACCGGCTACCTGAGCGTCCTGGCGGACGCCAGCGACCGGATCTTGCTGGACACGCTGGGGATGACCACGCTGGGACGGCCGTTCATCGCGCTGACCGTCTCCAGCGCTGCGAACCTGCGGCGACTGGACCACTACCTGGCTGTGCAGCGAAGGCTGGCGGACCCGCGGCTGCTGCGGTCGGAGCTTGAGGCGGATGAGCTGATCGGGGAGGGGCGGACGATCGTTCTGATCACCGGCGGGATCCACTCGACGGAGGTGGGCAGCTATCAGATGCCGATGCGCTTGGCCTACCATCTGGCGTCGCGGGACGATGAGGAGACCCGCACGATCCTCGACAATGTCATCCTGCTGCTGGTGCCGTCGCTCAACCCCGACGGCAGTCAGATGGTGGTGGACTGGTACGAGAGCACGTTGGGCCGGCCGTGGGAAGGGTCCGGACCGCCGTTCCTCTACCACCACTACGTCGGTCACGACAACAACCGCGACTGGTACGCCTTCACGCAGAAGGAGACACAGCTGACCGTCGGCAAGCTGCACAACGTCTGGCACCCGCAGATCGTGCACGACATACACCAGATGGGCTCGCGAGGCGCGCGCTTGTTCGTGCCGCCGTGGATCGATCCGGTCGAGCCGAACGTCGATCCGCTGCTCATCGCCGGATCGAACGCCATCGGTACGGCGATGGCTTGGGAGATGTACGGGCAGGGTAAGACGGGGGTCCTGATCAATGCGATCTTCGATGCCTGGACCCCGGCGCGCGCCTACCAGCACTATCATGGCGGTGTGCGCGTACTGACGGAGACGGCGAGCGTGCGGCTGGCGACGCCGATCACGGTGCCGTTCGACTCGCTGGGCGGCGGCAGGGGGGTGGACGCCCAGACGTCGTCGTGGCGGTTCCCGGAACCGTGGCCGGGCGGCGAATGGCGACTCGCCGACATCGTCGACTACCAGGAGGCGGCGGCTACAGCGCTGCTCAAGCAGGCGGCGCTCTACCGCGAGCGCTGGCTCGGCAACTTCTACCGGATCGGGCTCCGCAGTATCGGCGGCCGCGAGGGCTGGCCGCGCGCCTTCGTGATCCCGCTCGAGGGTCAGAACGCCGACGGGTTGGCCGACATGTTGCGCATCCTGGTGACGGGCGACGTCGAGGTGCATCGCGCATTGGAGTCGTTCGCCGCCGGCGGTCGCGTCTACACGGAGGGCACGTACGTCATCCCGCTGGCACAGCCGTACTCGGGGTTCGCCAAGACGCTGCTGGAGGCGCAGGAATACCCGTCGCTGCCCGAATATCCGGGCGGCCCGCTGCGCGCCCCGTACGACGTCACCGCGCACACGTTGCCGCTGATGATGGGCGTCGCGGTGACGGCTCTGGATGAGGTGCCGGACGCGGAACTGTCGGAGCCCATCGAGGCGCCGACCCACGAGAAGCGGGCGGCGGGCCTCTCGGGCGGCGGCGGTCCGCGCATCGCGATCTACGAGCCCTGGATGTCATCGATGGATGCGGGTTGGACTCGCTGGATATTCGATGAGTACGGGATCGAGTACGAGCAGCTGCGCGATGCCGACGCCCGGGCCGGTAACCTGCGTTCCCGGTTCGATGCCATACTGCTGCCCGACTTCTCCCCGGAGGCGATGATAGAAGGGCACGACGAGGGCGAGATGCCGGCGCAGTACGTGGGCGGTCTCGGCGAGGCGGGCGTGCGCGGGCTGCAGGAGTTCGTGAGGGCGGGTGGCACCTTGATCGCCTTCAACCGTGCGTCGCTGCTGCCGATCGAGCAGTTCGCACTGCCGGTGAGAGACGTGCTTGGGGAGATCGCCCGCGGCGATTTCTACATTCCAGGCTCCATCCTGCGGCTGCACCTCGAGCGCGGTCACCCGCTGGTCCAGGGCATGCCGGCGCGGACGGCGGCCTGGTTCCAGCGTGGTCTGGCGTTCGAGCCGACCGACGAGGCGCGCGGCAGCGTGGAGATCGTGGGGCGTTACGGCCACGCGGACGAGCTCTTGTTGAGCGGTTGGGTGAACGGGGCCGAGCACATCGCCGGGCACGGCGCGGTCGCGGTCGTGCGTTACGGTCGCGGTCGGGTAATCCTGTTCGGGTTCAGACCCCAGTACCGCGGCCAGACGATCGCTACCTACCCGCTGATCTTCAACGCGATCAGGAGTTCCGCCGGGTGACGGCGCGGGTCGCGCCGTTTCGCGGCCTTCGTTATCGATCGGACCGTGTCGGCGATCTCGGTGCCGTCCTCGCACCGCCTTACGACGTGATCGGCCCGGAGCAGGCGGCGGAGCTGCGCAGGCGAAGCGCGCACAATATCGTGCATATCACGAATCCGGCGGGGGAGGGACCCGAGCGGTACGAGCGGGCGGCGCACACCCTGGAGTCGTGGTTGGGTGAGGGCGCGCTCGCGCGGGCCGAGCGGCCGGCGGTCTACCTGCATAGGCACCACTTCAGCTTCGGAGATCAGCCGCTCGCGCGCACCGGCCTTTGGGCGGCGCTGAGACTCGCCGCCTACGACGAGGGCGTCGTCCTGCCACACGAGCGCACGATGATGGGCCCGAAGGCCGATCGCCTCGCCCTGATGCGGGCGTGCCGGGCGCAGCTCTCTCCCGTCTTCTTCATTTGCTCCGACGCCGGCGGACGAATCGCAGCGCTGCTGAGCGATCTGGCTGTGGGGGAGCCGACGGAGCGCGCAGAGTTTCCCGCCGGCCAGGCACACGAGGTCTGGTGCGTCGAGCGGGAGGAGGCGTTGGAAGGACTGGCCAGCGCCCTGGACGAGCAGGTCTTCCTCATCGCCGATGGCCATCATCGTTACGAGACGGCGCTCGCCTATCGGGCCGAGCCCGGCGCGGCCGGCGACGCGGCAGACGACCGCGCTGCGCACGATTACCTGCTCGCCTATATCGTCCCGGAGAGCGACCCGGGGCTACTGCTGTTGCCGACGCACCGGACGATCGGAGGTGAGCTGCTCGATTGGGACGCGGCGGCGCTGAACGCCGCGTCGGACTTCGAGGTCATCAGACTGTCCGACGTGGACAGCGCATCGCTGGAGCAGGTGCTGGAGGGGGAGGCAGGCCGGCCGACCTTCGTGCTGGTGGCGCGGGATGCCGCGGGCGGCTGGCTCATGCGGCTGCGGGAGGGCGGGGCACTGAGTGGCATCTCGGCGGTGGCGTTTCACGACGTGTTCCTATCGAGCTGCCTGGGTCTCTCGGGAGAGGACCAGCTGGGTCGGATAGGCTACGTGAAAGAGGCGGACGAAGCGCTGGCGGCCGTGAGGTCCGGTGCGGTCCAGGCGGCGGCGCTGCTCGCCGCGCCGCGGATCGCGCAGGTACGGGAAGCGGCGGCGGCGGGCGAGCGGCTGCCGGCGAAGACGACGTATTTTTGGCCGAAGGTACCGACGGGTTTGGCGATTCACGATTTCCGTCACCGGCGCGTGACGCACTGAGGCGGCCTGAGATGACCAAGCGGTTGACCTTGGCGCACAGCGCTGATGCCCATGGCGGGTTCGTCTACTACGCGCTGGCGACGGGGAGAATCGACACGGGTGATCTCGATTTCGAGTGTGAGCGCGAGGATATCGAGGGACTCAACCTTCGGGCGCTAAGCGGCGAAGCTGACATCTCGACGGTCTCGATCTACGCCTACGCGAAGGTCTCGGACGAGTACGTGTTGTTGCCTCACGGGTTCGCGGTAGGTGAGCGCTACGGACCGCAGATCGTGGCGCGCGAATCGCTGGAACCCGGAGACCTCAGGGGTCGAGTCGTCGCCGCGCCCGGACAATTCACGTCAGCGCATCTGGCGCTGCGACTCTTCGAGCCCGAGCTGGACGTACGCTTCGTCCGCTCCGACGAAGTGATCGACTATGTGTCCGATGGTTTCGCCGACGCCGGTGTAATCATTCGCGGCGGCCAACTCGGTCTTCGCGAGGCCGGCCTCAGCCTGGTGCTCGATCTCGGCGAGTGGTGGTACGAGCGGACCGGTCTGCCGCTTCCGCTGAGTGGCACCGTGTCGCGGCGCTCGCTGGACGACGAGACGATCGGCAGGGTCAGCCGTTACGTGCGCCAGAGCATCGAGTACGCGCTCGGTCACCGGAGCAGCGCACTTGCCTACGTTGCGGAGTCCGCCGGCGCGGCGCCGGTTGGACAGTTGGACCGCTTGGTAGAGATGTACGTGAACCGCCGGACTCTCGATATCGGCGACGACGGCCGCGAGGCGGTACTCGAGTTTCTGGAACGCGGCTACCGGGCACGCTTCCTCGACCAGCTGCCGCAGGTGGAGTTCTTCGAGTACTAGTGGGGACGGCTGATGTTCATATTCGATTCCGCCTATCCTCAGGTCGCTCTGCAGTCGATCGTCGTAACCCTGGCGGTCGTGCTTGCCGTCATCGTGAATCGCAGGTCCGGCGTCAAGGCGATGCTGGCGACGCTGCTCGGGCTCCTAATGTCGTGGCTCATCCTGGACCTGGCCATCCACGGGCCCGAAGAGTACAGCCCGGGTGCGATCGCCGCCTATATCGCGCCGCTGCTGCTCGCTGTGCTCGTTCCGTTCGTCGTGATCGGAGCGATCGTGTTCGCGATGAGCCGACGGGGTGCGCACTGGTGGCCGCAGTTCTTCTTCGCGCTGCTCGCCGCGATCCTGGCGTTCAGTATTCTTCTGCCGGCAAGGTGAGGTGCAGCGCGCGCCGGCAGCGCGGGCGTCATCGCTCCAGGGCGAGCCCGATCTCGGTTCTGACCCAGCCGTCGTCCTCGAGCTGTAGTCGAAATTCGAGTGCCTTGGTCGCTTCCGGGCGGTCGATGCAGCCGAGCGCCCAGGCGGCGTGGCCGCGAACCAGAGGGTCGTCATCGTTGAGGCCGTCGATCAGCGCCGGGATCGCGACGGGGTCGGCCCAGTTGCCGAGGGCGACCGCGACGTTGCGGAGCAGCCCGCGCCGCTTGGCGCGTGCCAGCGGCGAGTCGGCGTAACGCGCCTCGAATTCCTCCTCGCTCAATCTCATGAGCTCGACCAGCTCGGGTACGTCGGGTCCGGCGCGCGGCGCGAAGCGAGGCTCCTTCGTCTCGCGCACCTTCTTGTTCCAGGGACAGACCTGCTGGCAGACATCGCAGCCGAAGATGCGGTTACCGATCGCCGGTCGTAGCTCGATGGGGATCGGGCCCCGCAGCTCGATCGTCAGGTAGGAGATGCAGAGGCGCGCGTCGAGCGCCCGAGACTCCTCGATCGCCCCCGTCGGACAGGCCCAGATACAGCGATCGCAGGTCCCGCAATGGTCCGGTAGGAACGGTGCATCGTTCTGCAGCTCGGCGTCCGTGAGGATCGTTCCCAGGAAGAGGTACGAGCCGAACTCCGGGTGGATCAGGCAGGTGTTCTTGCCGATCCAGCCGATGCCGGCCCGCTGGGCGTGGTCCCGCTCGAGCACCGGGCCGTAGTCGACGTAGCAGCGCGTGCGGGTCGCGTCGCCGGCCAGCTGGCGGAGCGCGCCGGCCAACTGCTCGAGCTTCTCCTCGAAGATCGCGTGGTAATCGAGCCCCCGGGCGTAGCGGGCGATGACCGGCTGCCGGGGATCGTCGGTCGGGCCGTCAGCGCCGCCGGCGTAGCTCATCGCGACTACGATGATCTGGCGGGCGCCGGGTAGCGCGTCGGCGGGGTCGAGCCGCCGTCGTACCGCATCCTCGCGGGCCAGGTAGGCCATCTCGCCGTGGTACCCGCGCTCCAGCCAGTCGAGATAGAAGTCGGCGTGCGGCGGCCGCTCCGCCGGCGCGATCCCGACGAGCTCGAAGCCGAGCTCGCGGGCGCGCGCCTTGATCGCTGCGGTCGGCGACGTCGGCGAATTCGTCGGGCGTTTCGCAGGCGCCATCGCTCTACGACCTCCGCAAGCGCGAGAGCGCCACCCGGAGGACCCACCAGTCGAGTCCCGGGTTCGGCGCCTCTCTTGAGCCGCTCGAGACATGGTGGAATGCGAGCCCCAGACTGACGGACCAACCGGGCGCGACAGCACGGCGGAGCCCGACGCCAGCTTCGAACCTGAAGTTGATCCGTCGCGAGCCTTCGACCGGTACATCACGCGAGAAGAGTATCAACCCGGCAGTAGCGCCGGCGACCAATTTCGTCCGTCCGCTTGGCAGGAAGCAGAGTTGGAGGCCCAGTGGTGAGAGACCGAGAGCGTAGGCTACTGTCGTATCTGCCCATCCCCATTCGTAGAGATCGGTTGGGATATCGGTGACGATGGCCAGCGGGATCAGATCCGCGACGTACTCGACCGCTGCCACCCGCCCCGAGGCCACGATCTTGCCGTATCGCACGCCCAGGATGAAGAGCTTGCCAATCTGACCGGGCGCTCCGCCCACCTTCGCAGAGTTCAACGAGAGGCCAAACCACAGGCCGTCTTCACGCATACCGGCTTCGAGCCAGTGGGAGTGCTCAGCGGCGGAGTCCTCGGGTTGGGCGGCGCTGCAGTCGCCATCGGCCGGCTGGGCAACGGCGAGCCCAGTGCCACAGGCCGAGTACAGCGCGAAGAGGATTGCAGCGACGCGGAGCAAGAACACGAGCACAGGTTCCCGTCGGCTGAGCGTGACCTTGGTCAGCTACTGATATTCAGAACGATCTTTCCGAAGCCTTCGCCGGCCTCGAGCCGCTGGTGAGCCTCACGTGCCCGGTCGAGCGGCCAGACGACATCGATCACGGGTTTCAGCTTCTTCTCGAAGACCAGCGACATCGCCGTGTTGAATTCGGCAACGTTCGACATCGTGGTCCCGATGATCTGCAACTGTTTCCAGAAGGTGAGGCGGATGTCGACCTGGCCGGCCGGTCCCGTGGTGGCGCCGTAGGTGACCAGGCGGCCGCCGCGGGCCAGGCTGCGGAGCAGGTCGGGCCAGACGGCCGCGCCGACGCTGTCGAAGGCGAGGTCGACACCCCGCTTGTCGGTCAGCATCCAGACTTCCTTCGAGAAGTCCGAGGCGAGCCGGTCGATGACGTGGTCGGCACCGAGCTCGCGCGCGCGACGTACCTTCTCCGGTCCGGCCGTGACGGCGAAGACCGTGGCGCCGATGTGCTTGGCGATCTGGATCGCCGCCGTCGAGGTGCCGCCCGAGGCGCCGGTGACGAGGACGGTTTCGCCGGCTTCGAGCTTGCCGCGGCCCACCAGGCCGCGCCAGGCGGTCTGGAAGACGAGGGGAACGGCGGCGGCCTCCTGGAACGGCAGGTGATCCGGGATGGCGAGCACGTTGGCTGCGGGTACGGCGACGAACTCGGCGAAGCCGCCCCGGACATGCTCGCCGATGATCCTATAAGATGTGCAGAGGCTCTCTTCCCCCTGCTGGCACCAGTCGCAGCGGCCGCACCAGAGGCTGGGGTTCACGAGGACGCGGGTACCCGGGGTGAGTCGTTCAACCCCCTCGCCGACTTGCTCGACGATCCCGGCGATATCGGAGCCGCCGATGTGAGGGAACTCGAGCTTGAGGCCGGGCAGACCGCGCCGCGCCCAGAGGTCGAGGTGGTTCAGCGCGGCGGCGCGCACCGCTATCAGGGCTTGTCCGGGGGCCGGCTCGGGGCGGGCTAGGTCGGCGATCTCGACGACGCCGGGGTCGCCGTGCTGCCAGAAGACTGCCGCTTTCATCGCAGAGCCTTTCCGTGGTTGTGGGGTTCTGGGCGGTGACAGACAAGTTCGGACGCGGGACCCTCAATAGGCAATGGGGGGTGTTATATTGAGCGATGCGGCACTCTCGGGTCGCGTAGTGACTCGCTAGGGGCGGATCGAGCTATGAAACGATTTCTGGCGATAGTGACGCTGGCGCTGGTGGCGTGTGAGTCTTCGCCATCGGCGCCGGGGCCCGCATTCGAGCCGGACCTCAGCCTGGAGAACATCGAGGAGCATCTGAGCGTGCTGGCGCACGACAGCATGTACGGTCGGCGGGCCGGCTCGGAGTACGAGCTGATGGCGGCGCAGTACATCCGGGACGAGCTCATCGAGTACGGGCTGGAGCCCGGGGCCCCCCTGTACATGCAGACGTTCGGCGAGCCGGCGATCTCCGAGTCCGCGAGCGCGTCTGCGGGTCCGACAACCGCAGCGCAGTGGGTCTCGCAGAACGTGCTGGCGGTGCTACCCGGAGAAGGTGAGCTGGCGGTCGAGTGGGTGGTGCTGGGTGCCCACTACGATCATGTGGGCTGGACTTTGCAGGCCGATACCGCGCTCGTCTACAACGGTGCCGACGACAACGCCTCGGGCACGGCGCTACTGCTCGAGCTGGCGCGCAGCCTCGCCGAATGGGAGGCGAACGGCGGCGTTGGCTCGAACGGCCGCCGCTCGATCATGATCCAGGCCTACGGTGCGGAGGAGGTCGGGCTCGTCGGCTCGACGTATTTCTGCGAGAATCCGACGGTGCCCATCGGTGACATCGTGGCCATGCTGAACTTCGATATGGTCGGTCGCTACGCGGAGAACGGGCTGACATTGGTCGGTTACAGCGTGTCACCGGACTGGCCCGAGATAGTGGCGGATGCGAACAGCGAGGGGCTGGAGTTCAGCGAGAACATCGGGTTGGTGTCACGAAGCGACCAGGCGTGCTACTACGAGCGACAGCGGCCGATCCTCTTCTTCCACACGGGAATACACGACGAGTATCACACGCCGTACGACGACATCGAACTGATCGACTTCGACGGGATGGAGACGGTCGGTGAGCTCGCCGCGGCAGTCGCTGTGATCCTGGCGGTGCGGCCCGAGCCCCCGGCCTACGGCGTCCTGCACAGCGAATAGAGTAGCCCGGGCCTTGGCGGCCTACCGACCGTCCAACCGGTGGTCATCAAATGAAGTTCGAAATCTGAAATCTGATATTTGAACTTCGAACTTCATACTTCATACTTCACACTTCACACTTCATACTTCATCTAGTATCCGTAGTGCTTTCCTACCGCGGTGGCGCGTTGGTCACCCAACGATCGAACCAGGTGAACTGCTGGTATAGCGCGTCGAGCACCGTTTCACGGGCTCGGTAGCCGTGCTGCTCGTGCGGGTACATGACCAGCTTGACCGTGCCACCGAGTCCTTTGACGGCGTGATAGAAGCGTTCCGACTGGATCGGGAAGGTCCCGGAATTCGTGTCGGCCTCGCCGTGCAGCAGCAGAATGGGCTCGTTGACCTTCTCGGCGTGCATGAACGGCGACATGGTGAAGTAGACCTCCGGCGCCTCCCAGAAGGTGCGCTCCTCGTTCTGGAAGCCGAAGGGTGTGAGCGTGCGGTTGTAGGCGCCGCTCCGGGCGATCCCGGCCCTAAAGATGTCGGAGTGGGCCAGCAGGTTCGCGGTCATGAAGGCGCCGTAGGAGTGGCCGCCGACGCCCACGCGGTCGCGGTCGGTCACACCCATCTCGACCAGGGCGTCGACCGCGGCCTGCGCGTTCATCACTAGCTGCTCGCGGAACGCGTCGTTGGGCTCCATCTCGCCTTTGCCGACCACGGGCATGCTGGCGCCGTCGAGCACGGCGTAGCCCTGGGTGAGGAAGAAGAGGTGCGAGTAGCCGCGATAGTAAGTGAAGCGGTACTCGGAGCCGCGGACCTGGCCGGCGGCGTCCGACTTGAACTCGCGCGGGTAGGCCCAGATCACCGTAGGCAGCCGTGTCCCTTCCCGGTAGCCGGGCGGCAGGTAGAGCGTGCCGTTCAGGTCTAGTCCGTCGGCGCGCTTGTACTCGATCCGCTGCTTGGTTATCCCGGTCAGCTGGGGCGCCGGGTCCACGAAGTGCGTGAGTGCGGTGAGCTCGCCGGTCTCGAGATCGCGGACGAAGTAGTTGGGTGGCTCGGTCTTCGACTCGCGCCGCGTGATGATACGGCGGCCGTCGTCCCCGAGGATTTCGACCGGGAACTCGTAGTACGGGTCCTCGCACTGCCAGATCCGCTCCCTCTCGCCCGATATCAGGTTGTAACGGTCGAGGAACGGGTGATCGCCCTCGGGCGACGCGCCGGACCCGGTCAGGTAGATCGAGTGACGATCGGCGGCGGTGAGGATCACGGTCTCGCCCCGCTCGTTGCTGACCAGGACGGGCCGCCCGGGATCGCCGTAGGCGTCTTCGGCGTTCAGATCCCAGATGACGCGCGGCTCGGTGAAGGCGGGCGCGAAATCGACCAGCAGCACCACGGACCGACGGGTCGGCCGGTCGTACGTGCTTACCAGCGCAGCGCTGCCGCTCTCGGTGAAGGTGAGTGACCGGTAGCGCAGTTCGGTGCGCGCGACCTCCACGGGGTCATCGTCGAACGGCGGTGCCTGGATGACGATCCGGTCGCGATGTTCGACCTCGGCGTCCGGGTCACCGCCGTCCAGCGCCTCGGCCCAGACGAGGGTATGCGAGTCGCCGACGCGCCACCGTATGCTGCGTGGTCCCTCGGGTACGCCGCCGATCGGCACGTTCTCGGCCAGCGGCAGCGAGGCGATCTTGTGGACCTCTTCGCCGCCGTGGCCCCAGACCTCGATCTCTCGCGGGAAATCGTAGATCGGGACCAGGTAGGAATAGGGAGGCTGGATACGGCCGATCAGGAAGTGCATCCCGTCCGGGGCCGGGTCGACCTCGGCGAAGATCGCCGGCTCGCCCACGAGCTGACGCTCGCCGTTCAGGTCGATGAGCGCGAGCTGCGACGTGAAGTAGTAGTCGAAGAGGATCTCGTCGAACGGCGAGCTCAGCAGGTTCTGGTACGTACGCACCGGCGCTTGCTCGCCGCCGCCCGCCTGTTGGATCGTCGGTCCGATCGGCACCCGCGGCTCGACCGGAGGGGCGCCGCGGTCGTCGGGGATCAGCGTGCAGACGAGCGCCTCGGAGCTGGGCATCCACCGGCAGGATCGCCCGTAGGCCGCCATCAGCCGGCCGGTGAGGCGCCGGGCCCGCCGCGAGTCGACCGAGATTATCCAGAGTTCGACCCCTTGGTCGGTCGTGTTGGTGATGGAGATGTGCTTGCCGTCCGGCGACCAGGAGGGGTAGCCGAGCTGCACGTCGTCGGGGAGCTCGATCGTCCACTCCCTGCCGTCCGCGGTCCTGACCAGCTTGATGCCGGTGCCCAGCGGCGGCTGGTCGTCGCCGTTGGTCCGCGGGTTGAAGCGGATGCCGGCGAGGCCGAGGACGGGCTCGGCGAGCTGAGCGATGGACGGGTAGGCGCGTGATTCGATGAGCGCCAACCAGGCGCCGTCGGGGCTCACCGATACCCCGGGTGTCGGCGGCGCGTCGACGATGGCGACCACGTCGGGCGGTGGCGTCTGGTAAGGCTCCTGGGCAAGCGCCAGGCCTGCGGCCAGCACCAGGGCCAGCGTGCAGAGTATCGCTGCGCGAGCGGTGGCTTTCACGGTGTCCCTCCGGTCTCTTGTCCTGAGTGGGGCTGTGGTTGAACAACTCTAGTTAGGATTGTGGCGGCGGTGGGTCAAGTCGGTGGCGGGTGACCGGTAGCCGGTGGCCGGTGCGCCGGTAGCCGGTTGCCGGTGGCCGGTGGGCGGTGGGCGGCGGGATCGATGATGCATGGACAGATGGTCGAAACCGGCACAGTCGACGGCTCGTAGGCTGAGTAAACGGAGTGGGCGAAGGTCAACCTGCGGATAGGAGCGAGGAAGTGCCCAACGATCCGGTCATCCGCACTCACGGTCTGAGCAAGGCATACAAGGGGGTCCAGGCGCTGGAAGCGCTGGACCTCGAGGTGCCGGGCAATTCGATTTTCGGCTTCCTAGGCCCCAACGGGGCCGGCAAGACGACCACGATCAAGCTGTTGCTCGGACTGATCCGCCCGACCGCCGGTTCGGCGGAGGTGTTCGGTCACGACATCGTCGGTGACACCATCGATGTGCGGCGGCGGATCGGGTATCTGGCACAGGAGCCGCGCTACTACGAGCACATGACGGCGCGCGAGACTTTGCGCTTCACGGCGCGCTGCTTCTACAGCGGCCCGAAAGCGGCGCTCGAGCAACGCGTCGCCGGGACGCTCGAGCTGGTCGGCCTCGCCGACAAAGCCGACCGCCCGATCCGGGGCTTCTCGGCGGGGGAGCGCCAGCGGCTGGGAATCGGCCAGGCGCAGGTGAACGAACCGGACCTGCTGATCCTGGACGAGCCGGCCTCCTCGCTCGATCCCATGGGCCGGCGCGATGTTCTGGCGATCATGGAGCGACTCCGCGAGCGTGCGACGGTCTTCTATTCGACACACATCCTGGGCGACGTGCAACGGGTCAGCGATACGGTAGCGATCCTGAACAAGGGTGAGCTGGTGGCCCAGGCGCCGATCGAGCAGCTGCTGGCCGGTAGCGACGGGATTGTCTACACGATCGAATTGAGAGGCAACGGCAGTGATGCCGAGCAGCGTGTGGCCGACCAGCCGTGGGTCTCCGACCTGCAGGTCACGCACGAGCATGACTGCGCTCACTGGCTGGTGCGGGTCGCCGATGACGCGGCCGCAGAGTCCCAGCTGCTGCGGCTCATCTTGGCGGACGAGCATGTCGTGGTGACGGCGTTCGGGCGCCGGACCTACGAGCTCGAGGACGTGTTCATGAGCCTGGTGGAGGAGAACGGCGATGGAGAGCGCTAGCGTTCGACTCGAGCCCGCCGCCGGAAGCGGCCCGCTCACCGGGTTCGGCAACCTGGTGGACAAGGAGTACGGCACCTGGTGGCGGACGCGGCGCGCCCTGCTCCACAACATACTCTGGCTGTCGGTGATCAACGGCTTCCTGCTCCTCATCGGGCTCGATGAGATGGGGCGCAATCCGTATGGGATCCTGAGCGAGCTGATCGAGATCTTCTTCCGAGTGGGCGGATTCTTCGCCGCTATCGGGATCGTCGTATCGACCCAGAGCTCGGTGCTGGGTGAGCGCAAGCTGGGGACCGCGGAGTGGGTGCTGTCCAAGCCGGTGACGCGTGAGGCGTTCGTGCTCTCGAAGTTCGTCGTCAACGGCGCGTCGTTCATCGGGCTCGCCGTTGTGATCCCCAGCATCGTGTTCTTCCTGCAGACCCTACTGCTCGCCTACCTGCAGCCGAGCCTCGGCCCGTTTCTGCTCGGCTCGCTGCTCCAGGTCGAGCATCTCGTCTTCTACCTCGCGCTCACCCTGGCGCTCAGTGCCTGGTTCAATTCGCGGGGCGCGGTCTCCGGCGTCGCCATCGGCTTCATGTTCGCCGGATTCATCATGCCGAGCTTCCTGCCCTGGGTGTTGGTTGGCACGCCGTGGCCGTTGTGGGAGTTCGCAGCGAGGGCGGCGGGGGGGAACCCGCTGCCGGCCGAGGCGTGGCAGCCGATCGTGGTGACGCTCTTGTGGACGGCGCTGTTGGTGTTGGCGGCGCTCTGGCGGTTCAACCGGGAAGAGCTTTGAGAGGTGGTGATCGGTAATCAGTGATCAGTGATCAGTACCGTTCGTAGTCTATTGATGCGCCGCTAGCTCCCGTGCCCCGATCGGGCCACTGATCACTGATTACTGATTACTGATTACTGATTACTTACTACCGTTGTCCCCTCGAGGATCACGATCTTCTGCCGGATCTCCCCGGACAGCCCCGTGGCCAGCCCCTCCACCTCATGCACCACCGCCAGCCCGACCGGGTCGTCGAAGGTCTGGCCGTAGAGGGCGGCGCCCTGCTGATCAGCGAAAACAGAGGTCTCGGCGATCCGCTCCGCGTCGACCCGCAGCTCGGAGCGGCGGACCGTCGCCCCGAGGCGTGGGACGAGCCTGGGCCGAGCGCGGGCCGCATCCCGTCTGCCGGCTGGGTGTCGGGGGTCGCCTAAAGCCCACGGACCATCGATATTTACGGGTTCTGGGGCATTGCAGGTGGTGTAGGTAGCGGCCGTGTGTCGGCGCTGGAGGTTGAAATCGAGTTTCAACTAGGATAGTTTGAGGTTTCGAAAACGATTATGACTTGCGATAACTGGAATCGTTAGCGGCCCCTGGGGTGCAGGCGGTTCCTGTAAGCTCGGATACTGGACAGCGCATGAACACACCAGAGATCGAGGCCCTCGCGCAACGCGAGTATAAGTACGGGTTCGTCACCGATATCGAGCAGGAGTTCGCGCCGCCCGGTTTGAACGAAGAGATCATCCGCTTCATCTCGGGGAAGAAGGGTGAGCCGGACTGGATGCTGGAGTGGCGTCTGAGGGCGTACCGCTACTGGAAGGAGCAGTACGAGGCGGGCAAGGAGCCGCAGTGGGCGTTCCTGCCGTACGGGTACGGGCCGATCGATTATCAGGCGATCAGCTACTACGCGGCTCCCAAGCGGCAGCCGGAGAGCCTGGATGAGGTGGACCCGGAGCTGTTGGCGACGTACGAGAAGCTGGGGATCCCGCTGGAGGAGCAGAAGTGGCTGGCGGGTGTGGCCGTGGATGCGGTATTCGACAGCGTGTCGGTGGCGACGACGTTCAAGGAGGAGTTGGAGAAGCACGGGATCGTCTTCTGCTCGGTATCGGAGGCGGTAAGGGACCACGCCGACCTGGTGCAGAAGTACCTGGGATCGGTGGTGCCGCATACCGACAACTTCTTTGCGGCGCTCAACTCGGCGGTGTTCAGCGACGGGTCGTTCGTCTACGTGCCGAAGGGCGTGCGTTGTCCGATGGAGCTGTCGACGTATTTCCGGATCAACGCGGCGCAGACGGGCCAGTTCGAGCGCACGTTGATCATAGCGGACGAAGGCAGCTACGTCAGCTACATGGAGGGCTGCACGGCGCCGATGCGTGATGAGAACCAGCTTCACGCGGCGGTGGTGGAGCTGGTAGCGCTGGACGACGCGACGATCAAGTACTCGACGATCCAGAACTGGTACCCGGGTGACGAAGAGGGTCGTGGCGGCATCTACAATTTCGTCACCAAGCGTGGCAAGTGTGCCGGTCGCAACTCGCACATCTCGTGGACGCAGGTCGAGACCGGCTCGTCGATCACCTGGAAGTACCCGAGCTGTATCCTGCAGGGCGACAATTCGGTCGGTGAGTTCTACTCGGTGGCGCTGACCAACTCGAAGCAACAGGCCGATACGGGCACCAAGATGATCCATATCGGCAAGAACACGAGGAGCACGATCGTCAGCAAGGGCATCTCGGCGGGCCGCGGCCAGAACACGTACCGTGGCATGGTGAAGATCATGAAGGGCGCGGAGCATGCTCGCAACTACACGCAGTGCGATTCGCTGCTGATCGGCGACAAGTGCGGCGCGCATACGTTCCCCTACATCGAAGTGAAGAACAAGACGGCGAAGATGGAGCACGAGGCCTCGACATCGAAGATCGGCGAGGACCAGATGTTCTATTGCCAGCAGCGCGGGATCGGGATGGAAGACGCGATGTCGCTGATCGTGGCGGGCTTCTGTAAGGAAGTATTCCGCGAACTGCCGATGGAGTTCGCGGTGGAGGCGCAGAAGCTGCTCAGCGTCAGTCTCGAGGGCAGCGTGGGGTAGAATACTCGAATTCGGAACTGATATAAGAAATGCTCGAGATCAAGAACCTGCATGTGAGTGTCGAGGGTAAGAAGATCCTCAAGGGTCTGAACCTCAAGTTGAACGCCGGCGAGGTCCACTCGATCATGGGCCCGAACGGGTCCGGTAAGAGCACACTGGCGTCGGTGCTGGCGGGCCGTGCCGGCTACGACATCACGGACGGCGAGGTGCTGTACCGGGGGCGCGACCTGCTGGAGTTGGATCCTGAGGAGCGGGCGTGCGAGGGTGTGTTTCTGGCCTTCCAGTACCCGGTGGAGATTCCGGGTGTCGGCAGCATCCAGTTCCTGACGGCGGCGCTGAACGCGGTACGGCAGCACCGCGGATTGGAGGAGCTGGACGCGCTGGACGCGCTCAGGCTGTTCAAGGAGAAGGTCAAGGCGCTGCAGGTGAGCGACGAGCTGCTGGGTCGATCGGTGAACGAGGGATTTTCGGGCGGCGAGAAGAAGAAGAACGAGATCTTCCAGATGGCGGTGTTGGAGCCGACGCTGGCGATCCTGGACGAGACCGACTCGGGGCTCGACATCGATGCGCTGCGGATCGTCGCCGAGGGCGTAAACGCGTTGCGCAGCCCCGAGCGTGCTTTTCTGGTGATCACGCACTACCAGCGGCTGCTCGACTACATCGTGCCGGACTTCGTGCACGTACTGGTGGACGGGCGGATCGTGCGGTCCGGCGACAAGCAGTTGGCGCTACACCTGGAGGAATACGGGTACGCCTGGGCGGGTGAGCGACATCCGGCCGAGGCGGCGACGTGAGTACGGTAGATCGGCGGGAGCGTAGAAGCGAAGTGACTGCAAAGGTCGAAAAAGGAAAGGGCCTGGAGATCTACCTCGAGCAATTCGAGCGGCTGGAGAACGGCGCCGGTGGCCCCGATTGGCTGCGTCCGGTGCGTCGGGCGGCGATAGCGCGGTCGTCCGAGCTGGGCTTCCCGACGGTTCGTGACGAGGATTGGAAGTTCACGAATCTGGCGCCGCTGGCGAAGAAGGCGTTCGCGCTGCCGGCGGGCGGTGCGCCGGTCTCGCTGGCGGACCTGGCCGGCTTCGTTTTCCGCGGGCAGGAATCGGCTCGCCTGGTCTTCGTCAACGGTCGCTACGAGCCGGAACTGTCCGACTCGTGCGCCCAGCCAGGCGGAGTTCTGGCGTGCAGCCTCAGTGAATCGCTGGAGCTGCAGCCCGAGCTGGTGAAGCTGCACCTGGCGAACTATTTGGATTACGAGCACGACTTTTTCGGGGCGCTCAACACCGCGTTCGTCGAGGAGGGTAGTTTCGTGTACGTCCCCGATGGCGTCGCGGTCGAGCGACCGGTCCACCTGATCTATGTGTCGACGGAGACGCCAGCTCCGGCGATCACCCACCCGCGCAACCTCGTCGTAGTCGGCGAGGCGGCCGAGGGGACGGTTGTCGAGGAGTACGTTTCACTGGGCGGCGAAGAGTACTTTACGAACGCGGTGACCGAGATCGTGGCGGGGCCGGGCGCGGTGCTCGAGCACTACCGTGTGCAGCGCGAGAGCAGGCGAGCGTTCAACATCGGCACCGTCCGGGTCCAGCAGTCGCGGAGCAGCAACGTCTCCTGCCACGGCGTGCACCTGGGAGGCGGCCTCGTCCGCAACAACGTTCATCCCGTGCTCGCCGGCGAAGGCGCCCACTGCCTGATCAACGGTGTGTTCCTGCCCGCCGGCAAGCAGCATATCGACAACTTCATGCGGGTCGAGCATGCGAGCCCGCACTGCGACAGCCGGCAGTTCTACAACGGGATCTTGAACGACAGCGCGACCGGCGTGTTCAGCGGGCGCATCGTCGTCCACAAGGAAGCGCAGAAGACCGACGCCAAGCAGACGAACCGCAACTTACTGCTCACCGACGAGGCGCAGATGGACAGCAAGCCGCAGCTCGAGATCTACGCCGACGACGTGAAGTGTACGCACGGGGCGACGGTCGGGCAGCTGGACGACGACGCGATATTCTACCTGCGGGCGCGCGGCGTGCCTGAGGACACGGCGCGGACGCTGTTGTTGTTCGGCTTCGCGGCCGAGAACCTGGAGCGGATGCGGTTGCGGCCGATCCGCGACTACGTCGAGAACCTGATCACGGAGTGGCTGCCGCACGGTGAGGTCTTGAAGAAGCTGCGATGAACACGCGGTCGCGCCGTCCCGAGGGTCGGGAGGGCGCCGCACCATATCTTCGATCCACAGGCGTGCCCCATGTCAGATCTTCGCGAGCTCTACCAGCAGGTCATCATCGACCACAGCCGTAATCCACGTAACTACAGGGAATTGGAGCAGCCGAGCCACAGCGCGGAGGGGTACAACCCGCTGTGCGGCGACCAGATCACAGTGTACCTGGTGGTCGAAGGTGACCGTGTCACGGACATTTCGTTCAAGGGATCGGGCTGCGCGATCTCGAAAGCGTCGGCCTCGTTGATGACCGGCGCGGTGAAGGGCAAGACCGTAGACGAGGCCGAGCAGCTGTTCGCGCAGTTCCGTGAGATGGTGACGAGCGAGCGCGCGGCCGAGGTAGACGAGGAGGCGCTGGGCAAGCTGACCGTGCTGTCGGGTGTTCGCGAGTTCCCGGTGCGGGTCAAGTGTGCGACGTTGGCGTGGCACACGCTGCACGCGGCGTTGGAGGGGAAGGGAGAGCCGGTGACGACTGAGTAGTGGTCGGTCGGGTATTTGCAGGGAAGTTCCAAATATGAACTGCGAAATTTGAAGTGCGAACCGGAACCTCGAAGGCGAATGGCGGAGACAGGGCGGTTCAGCAAGGTGGGAAAGACCGGCGACGTCCTTACTGGCGAGCTGAAGGCCGTTGAAGTGGACGGTGAACAGGTTCTGTTGTGTAACGTGGGCGGTGAGTTCTATGCGGTGCATGACGAGTGCACGCACGAGTGCTTCCCGCTCTCGGAGGGCACGCTCGAGGGCGACGTCGTGACCTGCTTGCTGCACGGCGCCCGTTTCTCGGTGAAGACGGGTGAGGTGCTCGCGCCACCGGCGCTGGTCCCGGTGAAGACGTACGATGTACGGGTCGAAGGGGAAGACGTTATGGTTGCGGCGGGTGACGGGTAGCCAGACGATCGGCAGCGAGGTGCACGGGCAATTGGACGTAAGGGCGATCAAGGCGGAGTTCCCGATACTGGACCAGGAGGTGAACGGTCACCGGCTGGTCTATCTTGACAATGCGGCGTCATCGCAGAAGCCACGCGCGGTGCTGGCGACGCTGGAGCGTTATTACGAGCGCGATCATGCGAACGTGCACCGTGGGATCCACGAGCTATCGACGCGGGCGACGCAGGCTTACGAGGGGGCGCGGGCGCGTGCCGCGCGGTACATCGGGGCGCGTGAGTCCGAGGAAGTGGTGTTCGTGCGTGGCACGACGGAGGGGATCAACCTGGTGGCCTCGGGCTGGGGTCCTCAGAACCTGCGCGAGGGTGACGAGATCCTGCTCACCGTGCTCGAGCATCACTCGAACATCGTTCCCTGGCAGCTCTTGGCGCAGCGGACCGGCGCGCGTTTGAAGAGCGTGGACATCGGCGAAGACGGACGTCTACGGCTCGACCAGCTCGAGGATCTGCTGAGTGAGCGTACGCGGCTGGTCGCTGTGACGCACGTTTCGAACTCGCTGGGCACGATCAACCCGGTGCCGGAGATCGTCGCGGCGGCGAAGCGTGTGGGGGCCACGGTTCTGGTAGATGGGGCGCAGGCGGCGCCGCACCTGCCGATCGACGTGGCGGCGCTGGGCTGCGACTTCTACGCCTTCAGCGGCCACAAGATGTGCGGGCCGACGGGGATCGGCGTGTTGTGGGGTCGGCGCGAGCTGTTGGAGGAGATGGCGCCGTACCAGGGCGGCGGCGAAATGATCGAGATCGTCGAGTTGGAGCGTTCAACGTACAAGCCGGCGCCCCAGAAGTTCGAGGCGGGCACGCCGAACGTAGCCGACGCCGTCGGACTGGCGGCTGCGATGGACTACCTGGAGGAGATCGGCCTGGAGCGGATCCACGCCCACGAGCGGGATCTCCTGGCGTACGCGCTGGAACGGGGCGCGGAGATACCAGGCTTCCGGGACCTGGGGCCGCGGGGTGACGATCGGGCCGGGGTGCTGTCGTTCGAGCTGGGCGATATCCACCCGCACGACTTGGCGCAGGTGCTGGACAGCCGTGGGATCGCGGTGCGTGCGGGCCACCACTGCAACCAGCTGTTGATGCGGCGGCTGGGACTGGGCGCGACGACGCGGGCATCGTTCTATCTGTACAACGACCGTGACGATGTCGATGCGCTGTGCGAGGGCCTGACGGCGGCCATCGATTTCTTCGGGTAGGCGGGCCGTGGCCCGGGTTACTCGGGTAGGTGGAAGGTGATGGGGAACGCCACCCACACCTCGGTCAACTTATCCATGTTGAGCGCCGGCGTGAACTCGAACTCGTACACGGCCTGCAGCGCGGCCTCGTCGAGGGCTGCGTTTCCCGAGCTCGTCTGCACCTGAGCGTTCTGGACGCGACCGTTCGTGTCGATGAACACCCAGACGTTCACCGTGCCTCCGATCCCCGCGTCCTGCAGGATCTTCGGGTAGTGCTGCAGCACGATCTGCTTCGCTCGTTCCCGGTCTTTGATCTCGGGCCGCACCGTGTAGGGCGTGAAGACCGGCTGGTCGCCGACGCGGCTCGCATCGCTGGGCGGCGGCGGCAGGCTCTCGACCGGGTTTTCCTCGAAGGTCGTCGGCGCGATCGTGATGTCCTCCTCGAGCGCCGTGGCGGCGACCACCGGGACGGCGGGCCGCGA